>Ga0222662_1000072_pt1 | contig 95728 bp, 72 predicted proteins | sample AntAcemetagen600_FD_179821 | JGI IMG/M metagenome (GOLD analysis project Ga0222662, IMG submission 179821) | Saline water microbial communities from Ace Lake, Antarctica - #600 | ecosystem: Environmental > Aquatic > Non-marine Saline and Alkaline > Saline | place: Antarctica: Ace Lake... | reverse complement strand
ACATTGAGTATGTTCAAAATAAGCTAAACAATAGACCAAGAAAAAAATTAGGCTTTTTATCGCCAAATGAATTTTATTTAACTAAATTTACAAACCAAAAAGTTGCATTTGTAACTTGAATTCAGCAAACAAAAAAATCCCTTGAACCGAAGCACAAGGGATTCCTTATAAAATCTTGTCGGTTCGATTAGCTCGCAGGAACTACCGATACGAACGAACGATTGTCTTTTCTCTTTCTGAATTGAACAACTCCATCAACCAATGCGAAAAGTGTGTGGTCTTTTCCAATACCAACATTTTCTCCTGGATGGTGAGGTGTTCCTCTTTGTCTAACAATGATATTACCAGCAATAGCACCCTGACCTCCGAAGATTTTAACTCCGAGTCGTTTGCTTTCTGATTCTCTTCCGTTTTTGGAACTACCGGCTCCTTTCTTATGCGCCATGGTTGTGTGCTTTTAAAACTGAATTATGCTTTATCGTCTGATTTCTCTTCTGCTTTAGGAGCAGCTTCTTTCTTTTCCGCTTTTGTTGGCGCAGCAGGTGCTTTTGCCTCAGCTTTAGGAGCAGCTTCTTTAGCTTCTGCTTTTGGCTCAGCTTTTTTAGCTCCGCCTTGTGCGGAAATATCTTCAATCAACAATTCGGTCAATGATTGTCTGTGACCGTTTTGTTTTTGGTATCCTTTTCTTCTTTTCTTCTTGAAAACGATAACCTTTCCGTCTTTCAAATGAGAAACGATTTTGGCAGAAACAGTAGCACCAGAAACCGTTGGTGCTCCTACCGTTACCTTTCCTTCGTCATCCAACAAGAGAACTTTATCGAAAGTTACTTTAGAACCCTCTTCACCTTCCAAACGGTGAGCAAAAACCTTTGAGTTTTTCTCAACCTTAAACTGTTGGCCAGCTATATCAACAATTGCGTACATCTTAAAACAGAATTGTATTTAACTCCCTAAAACGGGGCTGCAAATTTAGAAAAAGAAGTGTTGCTCACAACTTCCGGAAATAATTATTTGTTCAACGATTTAATTGGAGCAATCTATCGGAGTAAACTTTATCGTTAACAATAAGCTGAATTAGGTACAATCCGTTCGGGTCTGAACCGATTGAAGCATCAAATTCAAAGCTTGCCTGACCAGCAGATAAAGAACCAGAATAAACTTGATTCACTTCTTGTCCAAGGCTATTGAAAACCGTTAATTGTACATCAGCACCTTCTTCTAAGCTAAATTTGATAGAAGAAACGCCATTGGTAGGATTAGGATAAACTGACATAAACGATGGTTCATCCTTTCTGTTATCAAATATTCCCGTTGGTCGTGCTGGAACACGTTCACGTGTGTACTGAATGAATGCGAGCATCATTTCATCATCAGTGGTTAGTCCGAAAGTGATGAACGGAGCAGACTCGTTTGCACTACCCGGAATTTGGTAAGTTGCTTTTTGAATTAGACCGTCCTTCTCCGCAATCGGAATCAACTCTCCGTAAACTTGATCTAAATAAAGGTTGCCCGGGTGTTCCCAATCGTAATAGCCTTGGTTAAAGTCGTAAGTGGTATTGTAAAACCCTTCAAAAAGTTGATCTCCTTGGCTCCCGTCTGGGTTACGCTTGTAGATGTCGTAGTCCGTTCCATACTTGTGCGTGTGTGATGAAAGAAACCAGAGGTAGAGAGAATCCTGCGAGCCGGGTACCCTGAACACATCAGTGAAAGAGACCTCCTGTCCGTTATTGGGAATGAAAATCTGGATATTGATTGCCAAGTCACTTTCCATCTCAATAAGGTTTGAAGTAGTATTGTCTGTATAGTAGTTGATGTAGGCTTCGGCTGCTAGAATAGAGTCTCCGTTAGATGCATAATTGATGAGGTGGTAGTTAAGGTCAATAACCGCATTTTCATTGATTTTATAAGCCGTTCCATACGGGAGTTCCGTTACGTCTGGGTCAACCCAACCAACCATATAAGGGATGTTAAAAGCGTTATCAAAGTTAACTGGCCGAAGCCCTTCGTCTTCGCTTTGAGCAGTTCCAGGGTCGAATTCAAAAAGAAGGAAGTGATGCGATTCGTCATTGAAAATAGCTTCAAACTTTATAACGTTTTCTTCGGTTGAATTATTGACTTTTTCTTTCTTGTAGAATTCAATTTCTTCTCCTGGATCTAAGAAGAAAGGACCCATGTGCATTTGAAAACCTTCACTTGGATCCGGAGCGGCTGGTTTTTCAATTCGAGCCATACCGTTTACATTGTAATAGTCGGAAAGCTTCTGTGGGTTTATCTGCGTTCCAGTTTGCTTAGCGCCATAAATAATCCATTGACGAATTAATTCTATCTCTTCTTTTTCAAGGCTTGCCTGACCACCTACTGGCATTAGCCCCCCTTCAGCAACTTCCATTTCAAATTGTTCGTCCCAAGCACTGGTTGCGCACTTGTAAACGAGAAAGCTGTTGTTTGGATACCCTGGGTCAACCAGTTTTCGCCCTTTCGCAGCAGCAGCAGGGTTAATCGGAGTTACTCCAACCAAAGCGGCCATTAAATCAGATGGGTTTCCGCTAAGATCTAAATTTGCACTTGGATTACCACCGCTGTGGCAACCTGTGGTACAGTTTGCTTGGAAAATGGCGCTTACTGATTGCAGCGTGGATTGAGCTGAAATAAGAGTTGGTAATGAAACCACTAACAGGGCTAGGAGTACTTTTTTCATCATGTTTTTTCGTGAGGATTACAAAAATAGCATAAACAAATGCGGTTAAAATGTCATTTATATGATGGTTTGTTAACCAAATAGACGCCTGCAAGAATCACAAGCACTCCGCTGATGGACCAAAGACTAATTGTTTCGCCATCCAATACACCCCAAAGAATGGCGATTATGGGAACTATATAAGTCACCATTGATGCGAAAAGCGCTCCACCTGATTGAATCAATTTGTTGAACATTAGCACCGCTAATGTGGTGCCTACAATGGCTAAAACAGCAATAGCTGAAAAGGACATCCACGCGAATTCGTGGTCAAAACGAGAGGTAAAATCGGTGGTAAAGAGATATATGAGACACAACGGACCAACCCAAATAAACGACCCTGCGGTTATGAGTATGGAAGGCATTTTGGATAGATATTTCCGTACCATATTGAGGTTAAACGCATAACACATGCTAGCTAAGACCACGAGTAAAGCATGAGGTTCAAAGCCATCAATTCCATCTGGCATAACGATGAGAAGGAGAGCGCCAATAAAACCGATTATTAGACCAACGACCTGTAGAGGCCACGTTTTAAGACCAAAAAGCAATAAGCCGAAAACCATGGTGAGAATAGGAACTAGGGAATTGAGCATTCCCGTAAGCGAACTATCAATTTTTGTCTGAGCTGTGGCAAAAAGAAAAGCAGGAACACCATTTCCAAGCAGGCCAACTGAAAGAAGAACCAACCACTCCTTCTTGCTGATTTCCTTAAACCTTCCGAGAAGAAATGGCAGTGTTACGAGCCATGCTAATCCCATGCGCGTTGCCGCAATTTGCGTATCGGAAAACACAATCAACCCCTTTTTCATTAGGATGAATGAGCTGCCCCAAATGGTACCGATAAGGACTAGAAGCAACCAGCTTCGAAGTGGATTTTGCATGGTGCAAAGAAACGGGTTGTTCTAATGAGTTTCACGAGTAAACCTTTATCGTTTAGAAGTGTTTATTTAGTGATAAGCGTCAGGAAATCAACTAAAAAACATGTTTTACCTTTGACTATTGAAATGAGCGAAAAAACTACCATTCATGTTGAAGGAATGAGCTGTGGACATTGTACCAATGCAGTTAAGAACCTGATAGAAGAAGTAAACGGAGTAGAGTCGGTGAATGTGGATTTAGGAAGGAATGAAGCTAATGTTTCGTTCGATGCCAATGAAACCAACACGAAAGCAATAATCGATAATATCAACAGTTCAGACATATATAAAGCAACAAAAAAATGAAAACGAGAATACTATCTGTCGCCATTATGGCGTCTGCAGCATTTCTAATCGGATGCGGACAAACATCAACCGAAACAGCTACCGAAGAGGTGCAAATGATGAATATTGATGAAATGAAAACGCCAACAACTTTGGCTGTGAAAATTGAAGGGATGAGTTGCCCAGCAGGATGTGCGGCAAAAATCCAGGAAGATTGCGGCAAATTAGCTGGAGTTGGAGCGAGCGAAGTAAATTTTGAAAAAGGAATCGGTTATTTCACGTTTGATGCAAGCCTTCTTTCTCAGGAAGATGTTTTAAAGTGTATTTCCAACACAAATGGTGGAGGTATTTACTCTGGAACTGTAGTTGAAGAGGATGTGGAAGTTGAATCGGATGAAGCTACGACTGAGGAAGCGCTTCATACTGAGAAAAATGAAGACGAGGCTCACGTTTAATCGTTGATGCAGATGCGCGCGAAGCGCAAAGAAATCTGACTTAATGAAAGGTGCGCAACATGGTTGTGCGCCTTTCTTATTTTCACCCATTATGAAAGACTACCCACTTATCATTGAAGGAAAGGAAGTGAGAACTTCCGAGGTACTAACGGTAAAGAACCCGTTTGATGGCTCTGTTGTTGGAACAACCTACTTGGCTGGCAAGGAGGAATTAGAAACGGCTATCTACAGTGCGCAAAAAGTGCGGAAGGAGCTTTGGGAATTGCCGACTCATGTGCGTTCAACTGCCTTAGAACAGATTTCGGATATGCTGCAAGAAAGACGTGAGGAATTGGCATCTCTTCTTGCTGCCGAATGTGCCAAGCCGCTGAAGTATGCTCAGAGTGAAATTGACCGAGCGGTGCAGACGTTTAAGGTGGCAAGTGAGGAGGCGAAACGGCTGCCAAGCGAGGTTTTGCAGTTGGATACGACTCCTGCGGGTGAGGGACGAGAAGGAATCGTGAAATACTTTCCTGTAGGGTTGGTGGCGGGTATTGCACCATTCAATTTTCCGATGAATCTGGTGGCGCACAAAATTGCTCCTGCCATTGCAGCAGGTTGCCCAATTGTATTGAAGCCTGCATCATCAACTCCACTTTCTTCGTTGGAGCTGGCACGAATTATTGAGAATACCGCGCTGCCGAAAGGAAGTGTCACAGTACTTCCGATGGATAGAGAAACAGGAAATCAACTGGTGACGGATGAACGGTTTGGGCTGCTTTCGTTTACGGGATCACCAGCGGTTGGTTGGAGAATGAAGGGACAGGCGGGAAAGAAAAAAGTGATTCTGGAACTAGGCGGAAACGCTGGTGTAATCATCACCGAAGGAACGGATTTGGAGAAAGGATTGCCGCGATTACTTATTGGAGCTTTTGCTTATTCGGGGCAAGTTTGTATCCATACACAGCGATTTTATGTTCATCGTCCGATGTTTAACGTATTCTGTGAAAAAATGAAGACTGGAGCCGAAGCATTGAAATGGGGTTCTCCATTGGATGCCAACACAGACATTACGACCATGATTGATGTGGATAATACTGCAAGGATGATTGAATGGCTAAAGGAAGCCACCGATGCTGGTGCTAAAGTTATCTCGGGAGGCTTTGAGAAAGATGGTGTGTTTGCGCCAACCATTCTTACGAATGTGAAAAAGGAAATGCGCGTATGTTCCGAAGAGATTTTTGGCCCAGTGATAACGGTTGAACCATTTGATACGTTCGAACAAGCCATTGACATGCTGAACAACACTAAGTTCGGGCTGCAAGCAGGTGTTTATACAGATAGCATCACAGAAATGAACCTAGCTTTTGAAAAAATTGAATGCGGAGGGGTGATTATTAATGACGTACCGACTTTCCGAGTAGACCATATGCCTTATGGTGGTGTTAAGGATAGCGGTTTGGGACGCGAAGGCTTGAAATATGCTATTCTAGATATGATGGAGCCAAGGATTCTGGTCAAACCGAAATAAGTTGCAGAAGCATTTTTGTTTTGGCGAATCCCGTTACATTTGCAATTGCTTAATGGCTCCGTAGTTCAACTGGATAGAATCTCAGATTTCGGCTCTGAGGGTTGGGAGTTCGAACCTCTCCGGGGTCACTGATTAAGCTTTAAAACCCCTGTAAATCATTGATTTGCAGGGGTTTTTCTTTAAAGGGTCAAACAAATTGTTTTCTGTTTGATTCTGGACCTTGATTAATACGACATAACCAAAAACGAATACAAGTCTGATTTGCAACCCATGGAGGCTTGGAAACCCCTAATTTTGAAAATTGTAATTCGGTCAAGTATTCAGCATGAAACATATCTCACTACTGCTCTTGGCCGCCTTGTATTCTTTCAGCTCGTGTAAAACAGTAGAGACTACCGGAATAGAGCAAACCCAGGCCACAGGTGTGGATTCGGCCATATCCACAAAGCTTACTCCAAAATATTCGCCTGCATATTACATAGATCAAGGAGTCAAATACTTTCTTACCATGGAGTCTTCGGTACCCATCAAGGTAAAGCCTGAGTATTCCGATCTCATTATCCGTTGGGAATGGCACCCCTGGCTTCTACTCACAGGGTATAAACGAAGGAACCTCATCAATACCGACATCCTACTCAAGTTGTATCCAACTAAGTATGATACAATTGATTGCCAGTATTTCGAACAGCAACCGTTTTGTCGCTGCCATGTGATCTTCAATTACAGTGGTACACGTATTCCGATTTATGAAGAGTTCACGTTCAATAATCAAGGGGAGATCACATTCATTGAGGCTTGGTCTGACTTCCCCAGTTTACTACCGATGGATGAACAGGATTATTGGGCTGAAGCTGAAGGTGTAAATCGACTTTCTACACGAGTGCCGGGTTTAGGAAATAACACTGGACGGATAGACACCAAGGCCAATTGGATGCTGTATGCTGCTAAAACGGATACAGTTTTGGCTGATCTGATTCATCGAATCAAGCATCCGTTAAGTACCTATGTGAAAGAATTCTTCAAGCAAAGAAAAGCCATGAAGGAAGCACACCACCCGCCCGAAGGTGATCGCTATCCATACCGTGAAAGTTCAATTTATGAGTGAACTGATATAGCTGTAACAACAGTTGCGGTTGGTGTAATCCTCTTAAATCCCAGCCAATGGTTCTGTCGCGTTAATCCATTAAAACCATGATGGTTTATTTTGGTGAAACCATCGAGGGGATTTCAATTCGACTTTTGTCCTCTCGGCCTCACACCAGAAAAGGCTTCTCAATTTGAGAGGACTTTTCATCTGTACAGTTAATTTTACTCAATGTCTAAGCTTACACGTAAAGAGTTTTTGAAGCGGTCGCTTCTCGCTTCAGCTGCGATACCACTATTGTCTCGTATGCATGGAGCGAAAGCCAGCCCTTTGTTAATTCCTAATGAGCCTAGTCTTACTACCAATGAAGCTTTTTGGACGAACGTTCGCCAGCAGTTCAGTCTAGATTCTGAAGTAGTGAATTTGAACAATGGAGCTGTTGGACCACAGCCAATTGTTGTTCAGCAGTCGCACATTAAAATGTACGAGAAAAGCAATGCTGCTCCATCGCATTTTATGTGGAAAGATGTGGATGGAAAGCGAGAAAAGCTGCGAGCTGAGCTAGCGAATTTGCTAGACTGCGATAAGGAAGAATTAGCTATTAATCGGAACACAACGGAGGGGCTTGGTACTGTGATTTTTGGTCTTGAATTGGAAGCTGGAGACGAGGTTGTGATTTCAGACTTTGATTATCCTTTTATGCTCAACCAATGGAAGCAGCGTTCTGAACGAGACGGAATTGTACTCAGGCAAGTAAAACTTCCGTTACCAATTGAAAATAATAATGAGGTGGTTGATTTATATCGAAAGGCGATTACATCAAAGACTAAAGTGGTACATCTTACCCACGTCATTAATTGGACTGGGCAGATAATGCCTGTAAAAGAGATAACAGAAATGGCACAAGGTCTTGGCTGCGAAGTTGTAGTGGATGCGGCTCATAGTTTAGCTCATATTCCATTTTCTTTCAAAGAAATTGGGTGCGACTATATGGCAACCTCATTGCATAAGTGGTTGGGAGCACCTTTCGGAACAGGTGCGTTGGTTATTAAGAAGAATAAGATTTCAAATGTTTGGCCGTTGCTTTCAGATTGGGAGCCAAAGAGTTCAGATATACGAAAGTTCGAACTCCTTGGTGCACGCTCTTTTCCTGCGGAGATGGCGGTTCTTGATGCCATTGCCTTTCATCAAAACATTGGTTTTGAAAAGATTAATAATCGTTTCAATTACCTAAAAAACTATTGGGTAGAACAGGTAAAAACACTGAAAGGATTTAGACTCCATACTTCCCTGAAGCCTGATTTCAGTGGAGCAATGGCTACCTTTTCTATTGATGGTTTGAAGGCACAAGAAATTGCAGATTTCCTATTTGACACGGATGGTTTGCACGTTGGGTTGATTGATTGGAATGGTCTGAACGGAATAAGAATCAGCCCTCATTTATACACTTCTCTAGATGAGCTGGATAGATTAGCTCTAGCACTCATAAAGCTTGTGAATAGATGATTCAAGGAGCAATATATTGGTTTGAAAAACACAGAATAGTTAACCTAATTCTTGTTTGCGCCTATGTTGCTTTTCTTCTTTTTGCACACGATATTTTTGTCGGTTTATCGGTGGCGATAATGAATGCCTTGTCGCTGGCGATTTATGAAAAAGCTGTAGCCATAGCACTGATACTGGTTGCTATTGCACTGGTTGGAGCAGTATTTATCGTTGTGCGAAACGGGCAGTTGGAATTACGGTTCACGGCTTTTTTTGGTGTCACGCTGCTTTTGCTCGTTGCTCATTTCTTTGTGCTTACTGAAATGAATATTGAGTTCATTCATGCTGTCATGTATGGATTGCTTGCGCTCTTGCTGTTCCCGTTGGTGGGTAGGTTTGGCGGTGCCGTGGTGCTTGGATTACCCATTATGCTTTTTGATGAATGGTATCAGCATATCGTCCTATTTCCGCATTACACCATGTATTTTGAGTTCAATGATATTGTTCTGGATTTATTGGGAGCATCGCTTTTGATTTCTGGAATAGGGATGCTCGGAGTAAGATCAAGTCTGAAACGTCAACCGATTTACATGCGCTTGGAAGTATGGTTTTTGGCGACTGCAGCTTTAGTGACAGTCATATTTATGTACATCTGTTTGATTGTTCCTTACTCTATTGATAGTTGCAAGAATACATGGCTGGTGCTAAACAAGTCACCAGAATTACACGATTTCTGGTACGTACACCCAGCTATTGGTTCAACTTTCCATATTCTGAAACCAATGGAAGGCGTCTTCATGATAATCGTACTATGCGTTGCTTACTTAGGAATGGATTTCAAGTCGAAGAAAAGGGAAGTTTAATTCACGAAACACTACGGATAATTGAGCAGCGCTTCTGTTTTACATCTTGTGCATCTTAATGATGCTCTCACTCACATCCCGATACAACTTCTTCAATTCCGGAGAGAGCAATTCTAAATGCTCTTGCATCACCTTGGTGTCATTTCGTTTTGCTGGACCCGTTTGTAATGCTTTCGGATGGTCGGTAAGAATGTTGGCAGCCGTCTTTTTGATGAGTGGTTTAAGGATATCCAAACTCATTCCATTCTTCTCCAGAATCTCTTCTGATAAGGCGTAAAAATGATTGGTGAAATTGCAGGCAAACACTGCTGCAATGTGAGAAATCTTCCGCTGCTCAGAATTCAAAACCTGAACGTTCTCGCTTAGCGAACGAGCTAATTCAAGCAGCACTCCTTCATTCCATTTAGAATTTCCTTCAATACAGAACGGTACTTCTCTGATGTTCACTTCAACTTCGCGATGCATGGTTTGCAGCGGATAGAAAACCCCAATCTTATCTGAGCTATTCTCTAAGGCCGACATCGGAACGCTACCAGAAGTGTGAGCTACTATAGTTCCAGAGCAGTGAATGTGATCGGCAACAGCTTTCACAGCATCATCCTTAACGGCAATGATTACCACATCTGTTTCTTCAGGGATACTTTTGAAATCCGTTGAGAACTGACAACCCAACTCAAACGCCAGTCGCTCACCATTTTCCGAAGAGCGATTGATGATCCTGAGAAGTTTATTATTTGAACGCTTCAGCGCCTTACCCAAGTGATAGGCCATATGACCAGCACCAATAAGGACTACGTTTTTGGGTTCGAAAGGCATGGCGCTAAACTAAAGAATCCTCCGTCACGCTCAAAAACACGACCATTCTTTTGAAAGGAGGTTTGACATCGTGTGTATTTGAAAGGTCAGAGATAGAAAGCAAATGCTACGGTTTTCTGCAATCCGAAATCAATGGGCTGAAGACCATCCCTTTAAAAAGGTGATTTCCTAGAAAGTGGCTGCCAACTTTAATCTTTCTCGTTTTACTGTGCTCTGTACAGGCCGTACCACAGGGAAACAAGTGGTTATTGCAGTATCCGTTTGTCACCCTGCCTGTCCTGAGTTTTTATCGAAGGAACTGAAGGGTCTTACAGAGTATTTAGTGGAAGCTAACTGGTGAAGGTTTAATAACGAGATTCCTCGTACCTCGGAATGACAGATGGGGTGCTCCGGTTTGCTTTACCAGTTACCATTGCCACTTGCTAGGCAATCACCCTTAAAAAAAGGAGGGTGCCCAAAGAGCTGGGGTTACTTTAACCTAAAAATGTGGCAGGTTTAGTTACCCAAATCGAATAACCCGTTTTTAAAATCTTAAAACAACACCGTTACAGAACCCGTGTTCCGCTGCTTGCCGTTAGACTGGAGCATACCTTCCCAGACTTCGCCATCTTTGAAAATGGCATTGATTTTCCAGATATATGCCCCTTGCGGCACATACTCACCTTTATATCGGCCATCCCAACCTTCGGCAGGGCCACCATTAAATAGTTTGGTTGATTCCCAAAGCAGGTTGCCCCATTTATCGTAAACCCAGGCGTGGTATTCTCCAATTCCATCACCTTTAGGGAGGAAAGAACCTGCATCTCCAAATTCTCCAACCGCGACAGCATTAGGCACAAAAAGCCCAGATGTTAGTTCAATAAAGACATTAGCCCTAGCTGTATCTGAACAGCCATATTCATTCGTTGCACGAAGCGTAATGGTGTAAGAGCCATGCTCTGGATAATCGTAAAGTGGTTCGATAACTGTAGAATTACCACCGTCTCCAAACGTCCATTGATATTCGATGGCACCAAGAGAATTGTTAATCATCTGGAATTCACTTCCCGGCTCGGGAGCAGAAAGCATGATTGGCATAAATTCAGCTGTTGGTCGCGGAAAAGCAAACACAGCGGAATCAACAGTGAGCGTAGATGTGCAACCTTTCGTATTGGTAATAGTAAGCGATACGTCATAGCTTCCTGAGTTCTCAAAAAGATGATACGCAGTCGATTCATCGCTTGTAAAACCATCACCAAAATCCCAGAAATAAGAAGTGGCTGGCGTACTCTGATTGAAGAAACCAACTAGAATTGGGAAACAGCCATCAGGATTCAGCGTACCGAAACCAGCTACAGGAAGCGGGTCAATCGTAAGCAGTTGCGTATTAGAATCCATACAACCATCTGGCGAAGTAGCCAATAACGTAACCGTAAACGTTTGAGCTGTATCGTAAGCTGTAGATGGCAAGAATTCCGTGGAGGTTTCGCCATTACCGAATGTCCAACTGTAGCTATTCGCGTTGGTGCTAGTATTCGCAAAATCCACTTCCACAGGGAAAGTACAGGCATCCACAATCGTTTCGGTAAAGGCTGCTACCACAGGTGTATACGTGGTAACAATAACCGAATTCGGTACAGATTCACAACCGTTTTGGTCAATAGCAGTTACACCAACGTTTGTCGTTTGAGTGAAGAAACTATCGTAGGTTGTTCCAAAACCGAGTCCATTCTCCCATGTAATGAGATACGTGCCACCGCCACCACTTGCTTCTACCGAAAGTGGCACCAACGTTCCCGGACAAACCGTTGTGTCGTTAGATGTCACCAAAATAATTTGGTCTGGCTGCAGAATTTCAACGGTATCTGTAAACGTACATCCGTTTGCATCTGTTACTTCATAGATGTATTCGCCAGCAGAAAGGTCATTAGCAGTCTGACCCGTTTGTCCAATCGCAAACCAACTGTAATCGTAAGGCGAAACACCTCCTGATGCATCAATAGTAGCTGAGCCACTGGCGTCTGCAAAGCAGGTAACATCCGTAACCTGTAGCACCGCCACATCCAAAGCCGTTGGTTCTGTCATTTCCAATTCAAGCGAATCCTGACAACCGTTTACATCTGTCACAATCACTTCGTAAATGCCAATTCCAACGGCATTCAAAATCGGGTCAACATCTCCGTTAGACCATACAAAAGAGTAGGAGGGAACACCGCCAGATGCCGCCACCACAAATTCTCCGTTTGCCTCTCCGTTACAACTAACCAAAGTTGTATCGGTTGAGACTAAGACAATATCGGTTGGTTCTGTAAGCGTAACCGTTTCCGATAGCTGACAACCGTTTGCATCAGTAGCAACTACCACATACGTTCCTGCAGAAAGCGTGTCGATGTCTTCCGTTGTAGCACCATTGGCACTTGCAGCACCATCAGTTGTGCTCCATTCAAACGTGTAAGGTGCCGTACCATCCGAAACCGTCAAATCAATACGGCCATCATCGCCACCAAAACACGAAACACCAAAACCATTGTATGAATTCGAGTTCGACACAATCGAAATTGGATCCGGAGAAGCAAGCGTAATGCTATCTATGTGAATGCAGCCGTTCATATCTGTTACCGTAACGATATACGTTCCACCCGCAACTCCCGTCAAATCTTCATTGGTAGAAGTAAAGCCGTTTGGCCCCGTCCAAGCAAAGCTGTAGTTGCTACAATCTGAACCTCCAATCACATTTATGTTGATGGCGCCATCCGCAGAACCAAAACACGAAACATTTCCACCTCCTATATAGGTTGGAGTCGTAATGCTGTCCGTTTCAAGTGCAGCTGGTCGCGTAAGAATAACCGTGTCGGTAGCCTGTGTTCCGTTGGCATCCGTAACAATTACCGTATATGTTCCAGCATCTAAACCAAATGCCGTTTGCGTGGTCTGATTATCCGACCATAAGAAGCTGTAAGGCAAACATCCACCTACAACACTGGCAGTAGCTTCGCCATCTTCCGCATCAAAACAAGTCAGGTTATTGCCACATGGCCCTTCGGGCGATGTAACGCCAATGAGTACTGCCAATGGCTCAATGGTGATGTCAAATGAACACGAAGTGGTGTTGCCAGATTGGTCTTCCGCATCATATATAACCGTAGTTGTTCCCACAGGGAAGTTGTCTCCAGGAGAATGCGTGCTCACCATAGTTGGCGTACAGTTATCGCTCGCTGTTGGTTCCGTCCAAGTTACCGAAGGCGAGCAATCAGAGCTATCAGGAACAAGCACAATATCCGTAGGACAAGCTGTAATTACAGGAGCAATCGTATCGAGAATGGTAACAACGGTTATGCAATTATCCGAATTGCTGTTGGCATCCGTAACCGTAAGCGTCACCACCGTTTGGCCCAAATCCACACATGCAAAATCGCTTTGCGAAAGACTGTAAGTATCAATCCCGCAATTATCAGCCGAACCATTATCTACCGTAAGTGGGTCAAGCGTAACGGAACCTGTTCCATCAACATAAATGGTAGCGTTTTGGCAAGCTGCGCTTGGATTAATATTGTCCTCAATCGTAACCGTTGCAGAACACGTAGAAACGTTTCCATTGTTATCCTCAACGGTTAATACAACCGTATTCAAACCTGCATTGGAGCAATCGAATGCATTCACATCAATACTCAGATTCGCAATACCGCACACATCACTCGAACCATTATCAATCTGATTCGGAATAATTGTGGCATTTCCATTCACGTCTAATTCAACCGTAATGTCTTGGCACAATGCGCTTGGTGGAACACCGTCTTCCAGTGTCACATTAGCCGTACAAGTAGATACATTTCCACCAGCATCGGTTACACTCAGCGTAACGGTTGTAACACCAAGGTTGATACAGGTAAAAGCATTTGGCGTAACCGCCAGATTAGTGATAGAGCAATTATCCGTGCTGCCGCCATCTACATCAATAGCCGCAATGCTTGCATCTCCGTTGGCATCCAAAGCAATCGTTATGTCTTGGCAAATAGCAGTTGGAGTCATATTGTCTTCTACTGTAACAATGGCGGTACATGTTGAGGTGTTGCCATTTGCATCGCTGGCGGTAAGCGTAACCGTGTTATCGCCAATATTGCTGCAATCGAAGCTCGAAGGGTCTACATCAAGCGTAGCAATTCCGCAATTGTCGGAAGAACCTCCATCTACATCGGATCCAACAATACTGGCAGTACCCGCAGCATCCAAAGCAATCGTTATGTCTTGGCAAACTGCTGTTGGAGGGGTGTTTTCAATCAGCGTAACGGTGGCTGTACAGGTAGAAGAATTCCCTGCTGCATCTGTAACAGTCAGTTCCACTTGCGCAGGTGCGCTTACCGTACAATCAAAAGAATTTGGGGTGATATCAAAAGTGAGCGAACCGCTACAATTATCGGTTGAACCGTTATCAATTTGAGATGCTACAATCGTAGCCATTCCGTTGGCATCTAGTGCAACCGTAATGTCTTGGCAAATGGCGGTTGGCGGTAAAGCATCTTCCACCGTAACCGTGGCATCGCAGTTTGATATTAACCCATTTACATCTGTTACGGTTAAGGTAACCGTGTTCGCACCAATGTTCGAGCAATCAAACGTGTTTGGAGAAACGCTCAGGTTATCAATGGCGCAATTGTCCGAGCTACCGTTGTCCACATCAGCCGCAACAATGCTAGCGTTGCCACTTCCGTCTAGTTGCACCGTAGTATTCTGGCAAACCGCATTCGGAGCAAGATTGTCCGTTACAGTAATGGTTGCGTTACATGTCGCGGTGTTTCCACTAGCATCTGTAACCGTTACCACCACCGCGTTTGCACCAATGTTCGAGCAATCAAATGCTGTTGGATTCACCGTAATATCAGTGACTGAGCAATTATCAGCCGAACCCGTTCCTACAACTGCACCGTTAACGGTCACATTTCCCGTGGCCTCCAAATTCACAAATACATCTTGGCAATTAGCCGTTGGACTTGTCGGGTCAGTTATCGTTACGTTGGCATCGCAAGTTGCTGTGTTTCCAGCAGCATCTGTTACCGTCAGCGTAACGGTGGCTGAAGGAACATCTGCGCACGTAAATGCATTCGGACTGAGCGAAAGACTCTGCACAGCACAGTTGTCGGTAGAACCATTCTCCACATCCGCAGCTACAATAGAAGCGTTGCCACTTGCATCAAGTGTTACCGCAACATCCTGACAAACGGGAACGGGTGGAATCGGGTCTTCAACGGTAACAGTAGCATTACATGTGTTCACATTTCCGTTTATATCTGTAACGGTAAGCACAACCGCATTGGCACCTAACTCGGCACACGAAAAAGCATTTGGCGAAACAACTAAAGATGCAATGCCGCAATTATCCGAGCTTCCGTTGTCAATAACGGTAGCAGAAAGTGTAGCAACACCACTTGCATTCAGCTGCACAGTTGCATTTTGGCAAATAGCTATTGGCAGTTCAGTATCATTCTGAATGATGGCTCCGGTTACAACATCGGTACAACCATTTGCATCTGTAAGGTTTACGGTGTAGCTACCTACCGCGAGGTTAGAAATAGTTGGGGTTGTTTCCCCATTCGGATTCCAGAGGTAATCATATGGAGCGGTTCCGCCAGAAACGAATGTTCCCAACTCACCATCATTTCCTCCTACACAGGAAACATTACTGTTTACAAGCACAAGAACTGCTGGTTCTTCAAATACAGTAATGGAAGCATCCGCAGAAGCCGTACATCCTGCCGCAGTATAGATTACATCGTGCGTAACGGTGTAGTTGCCAGCCGAAGCGTAAGTGTGGCTCGGGTTTTCTTGCAGGGATGAGTTACCATCGCCAAAATCCCAAAAATGAGTGACGGTTCCACCGCTGGTGCCTGTATTAACGAAGTTGAAAGTATGTCCATCAAAGCATTGTTCGTCATCGTCAACCGTAAAATCAGGCGTTACTACAGTCACGGTTTCTGTGTTTGTTAATGATTGTCCGCCACACGCATCTGTAAGTGAATATGTATAGGTTGTAGTTGTGGTTGGCGTAAACGAAACATTATCGCCTGTTGGCGCGCCACTATCCCAACCGCTTACATAAGGTGCAATACTTCCGCTAGGTGTTGCCGTAAGGTTAGCCGATTCGCCTAAGCAAATAGTTATTGTGCCTGATGTGGTTAAAGCAAGCGGAATGTCGTTATCCAAAATATCCATCGATACCGAAGGAGCAGGTGTACACGAACAACCACTGTTTGGGATGTCCAAAATGATGGTCTCTGTACCTTCAGCTGTGAAGTCTAAAACCCCTTGTACACTTACAATTACAGAATCTTGCCCTGCGGGGATGGTAACTGTTCCAGGAAGTGCGTTGTAATCAACTCCTGGAGTAGCGGTTCCGGAAACGGTATAACCAACGGTTACTGGGTCGTTGTTGTTTCCGCCATCTCGTCTAAAAACAAAGGTTCCAATGTCGCAGCCTTCGTAAATACCCGTAACTCCAGCAGCAATGTCTATCTCTACTCCAGCGCCATTTCCTGCAGAAAAACTACCGCCCTCCAAGAAAACACCTGAGTCGAAAGAACCATCTCCCGCATCGGCCACAGCAATCTTAATGTGATACGTGACGCAAGGCGTGACTATAATTTCAGCTGTAAGCAGCGTTGTATGACCATCATATTGTACGGCAGGCCCACTGGAATTGTCAACATAATAGGCGCAGTTTTCGCATGGACCCGTTGAAGGTTCTGATGCACTGTAACCGTTGTTCACATTACCAATGGCCACAGGTAAAGCAGTACCGGGAATCAAAGCAATGTTCTCTGCCCCACCAGTAAAAGGCCCTGTTATCCCAGGACCAGAAATGAAAAAGCCGAAAACATCGTTGTACGGACTGCTCACGTATTCTGGGTATTCCTCCGAGCCGAAAATGTAGTTGAACTTCAGCGTATCGCTTTGCGGAATAAAGTCGAATTCCAAAATAGCCGCATCAAATGTTTGAAAGCCAGTCGGCAGAAGAGCCGTAAGGTCAGGGTCACCTCCTCCCGTATTGTTGAAGCCAGCACTATTTACATTGTCCGGTCCTACCGCAAGGCTTGCCTCGCCAGTTGTAAGTACAAGCCCTCCGTTTAATCCGAGCACCGTTCCAGTTCCATCAAACGTTCCCGCTGCCTGAGCGCTGCCTGAATAAGTAATGTTTGATGCCGTAACGCAAGAACCTAGAAGCACATTCTCTACATAGTCTCGAACTTCCTGTGGCGTAGTGGCTTGGCTTACGGTAATTGCTTGTGAGAAAGCCGAATTTGAAATCAATGTTCCAGCAAGCAAAACTGCTGCTGAAAAGAGAACGCTGGTATATCTATTGATTGGTCCGATTCTAATCTGGTTTCGTTCTTAGAAGTACGCCTCTTGTTACGTTTTTCGCATGCGCGAATGTGTCTACGGAAGTTTCATAGGAAGGTTTGGGTTTGTACAAATAAATTCGACTAACCGACCAAAGCATCGTTCGAGTGTTAACATTGGGGTAACAAAGGCCCTATATTGGAATCATACTTTTGATACAAACTATTTGAAATGGAATTCGGCTTTCTCAATTTCCTAGAACTTATCGGTGCACTTGGATTTTTCATCTACGGGATGAAGGAGATGAGTGAGGGCATTCAGAAGGTGGCGGGATCTAAAATGCGTGAGATTCTTCGCGTTATGACTTCGAATAGGTTTTTAGGTGTTTTCACCGGATTTCTTGTTACTGCCCTGCTTCAATCATCCTCTGCATCAACGGTTATGATAGTGAGTTTTGTAAACGCTGGTTTGCTAAGCTTGGTGGAGTCAATTGGTGTAATTATGGGAGCCAACATTGGTACTACCATAACGGCATGGCTGATTTCAATACTTGGGTTTAAAGTAAAAATATCTGCACTTACTCTCCCCATAATTGCAATTGGTTTTCCAATGATGTTCTCGTCCCGAACCGTATTTAAATCGTGGGCACAGGTACTCATTGGGTTTGCCTTGCTTTTCATGGGTTTGGACGCACTGAAACATGCTGTTCCAGATCTTAAATCAAACCCGGAAATTCTTGCGTTTCTTTCTGATTATGCAGACATGGGGTATTTTTCAACCCTAATCTTTATCGGTGTTGGAACCATTCTTACCCTTGTTGTCCAATCTTCAAGTGCGGCTATGGCATTAACTCTTGTTATGTGCTTTGAGGGTTGGATTCCGTTTGAGTTGGCCGCGGCCATGGTTCTTGGAGAAAACATCGGAACAACCATTACCGCAAATCTTGCTGCCTTGGTTGGAAATGTTCATGCAAAAAGAGCTGCTGGAGCACATTTTGTCTTCAATATTTTCGGAGTTATTTGGATGTTTATTGCTTTCCCTTTCTTCCTGCAGGGAATTGGATGGTTTATGAATACCTACATGGATATGCACCCTTTTTCGGAAGACCCACTTTATAATTCTGAACACATTCCGATTGCCCTTTCAATCTTCCATTCAACTTTCAATATCCTTAACGTGCTAGTCCTAATTGGCTTTGTTCCGTTTATTGCCAAAACAGTTGAGCACCTCATTAAATCTAAAGGAGATGATGAAGACTTCACACTAGAATTTATCGGAAGAGGACTGGTACAAACTCCGGAAATTTCTTTGTCGGAAGCGCAAAATGAAATTGAAAAATTTGCAAAGCTCAATCTGAAAGGAGTTGAAAAGATTAGCCAACTTATCGAAGAGACTGAAGCCAAGAAACAACAGAAATTAATTGATAAAATCAAGGATTACGAAGACCACACCGACTTAATTGAACTTAAGGTAGCGGAGTTTTTAATGGAGCTTTCTCGCAACCAGCTTTCAGAAGAGTCATCGCGGCAGGTACAATCATGGCTCTCCGTTGTAAACCATATGGAGTCTATTGGTGATATCTATTACCAGATGTCAAAATCAATAGAAAGGAAAATAGAAAAGAATTTATATTTCGAGTCGAGGCATCGCGAGGCCTTGCGAGAGATGAAAGAGCTTGTGGTTGAGAGTATGGGCCTGATGATGGGAAATCTTTATTTATATCCTCATCAAATAACCATGGATAGTGCAATCGAATTAGAAATGACGATTAACAAGAGGCGAGATAAATTTCGAGGTCGTAATTTTAAGAATATCGAGAAGGGTAAAGTAAGTTTAGAAACGGGGTTGATTTACATGGACTTGATTAATGGCTATGAGAAAATTGCGGACAATGTGATTCACATATCTCAAGCTCTTCGTGGAGATCATCTGGACCTAGAGGATGAAGTAACTACCTAACGCTAGCATAAAGGTTTAGGTCTTTTGTTAGGTTACTCTAACGTTAACTCCTTAACATTGGAAGCAGGTTGTATATGTTTGCACAATGCAACCCCTTCGTTATTTCATTGTTGCGCTTCTTCTTGTCTCTAGTCACTTGGTCTTTGCTCAGTCAAAGATTGTTTCTGCTTACCAAAAGGGAATTGAGATTAAAGCGTATTCAGACTCAACTAAAAAGAAGGTTGTTTTTAAACTGAAACCGAGCTTTCGTTTCCAAACGAGATTTGAAACTTCGGGTGATATTGCGGGAAAAGAGAAGTGGGATTCCAACTTCCTGATACGAAGAGCACGACTCAAATTTGATGGCTTTGTTCTTAACCCAAACTTGGTATATAAAGTTGAGTTGGCGCTGAGTCCTAATGATTTGAGGTCCACCTCAGACTACAAAGAGGTTGGTAGAGCCACCAAAGTAATCCTAGATGCATTGGTTAAGTGGAGGTTTCAGAGAAACCTGACGCTTTGGGTTGGTCAAGCTAAACTTCCAGGAAACAGGCAACGGCTTGTTTCATCTCAAGCATTACAGTTGGTTGATCGTAGTGAGGTCAACAGTATTTTTAATATTGATAGAGACATTGGAGTGCAGCTGCACGGAAAGTTTAAGGCGGGCAACGTTATTATTAAGCCCATTTTCGCATTTGCCAAGGGCGAGGGAAGAAATATCCTTTCCAACAATATCGGTGGGTTCAGCTACACTGGAAAATTGGAGCTTCTTCCGCTAGGCGAATTTGCCAGCAAGGGCGATTATTTTGAAGCCGATTTAAAGCGCGAGTCAAAACCGAAATTGGCAATTGCGGCTTCCGCAAATTTCAATCAAGGTGCTAGCAGACAAAAGCAAACGGGAAGCTTCCTTTTGGATACCGCTGGAGAATACATGACAAATAACCTTCTTATCGTATTTGCTGATGCCACATTTAAATACAGAGGATTCTCATTTTTGGTGGAATATGCATACAAGAAAACGCTGCTAAAATCAGATCAATCCCTATCAGTTATGGATAGCACTATCGTTTCAGAATCAGGGAAATCATACTTAACAGGCCAAGGAATAAGTGTACAGTCTGGTTATCTTTTTAAGCACAATTGGGAGTTGGCTGCTCGCTATACAACGGTTATACCAGATTGGGAAAAGAGTTTTAACGGTTCTTCTGAATATACGCTAGGAGTCTCTAAATATGTGGTGGATCACAAACTCAAAGTTCAAACTGATGTAACGTTGGTTGATGACGTTGATGTAACGGACCATTCCATCCGCTATAGATTGCAAATGGAGTTTTCTTTTTAACCTAAAAAGACGACAGAATAATATCTGGAGTAACGATAGTATCACTGTGCTGTAGCGAGCGGTCAACGATATAAATCTCATATCGTATAGTATCGAAAGGAGCACCCGCTCTTCCAGCAAAGCCGTAATCCATCTCACCTTCCAATGCGCCACTTCCGCCTTCTGATGACAATTTTATAAATCGTGCGTTGAAACCTGCGCTGACCGAATCTGGCGGAACCCACTCTATATATTCACCATTCCGCTTATCAAAATACCGCGCAAAAAGGTTGAAATTATAAGGTTGTCCGGGTGCGAATTCATTAAATGTATCACCTGGGTTCAAGCCCAAATCACCATCACCATCGGTAAAGCTGAAACGTATGACGCCTAGCGAATTAGCCGGTTGAACGGCCGCAATAATCCCAATGAATTCAAGGTCTGGTCGGTTCGGGAAATCCTCTTGTTTTAAACAAGAACTTAATCCCACAACAACCAGTACAAAAAGGGCTCCCTTTCTCATAACTCAAAATTAGGCAAATTTGCGCTCCCTAAAGGAAGCATGAACACTACAACTGAACATATCGCTGAACGCATTTTTTCTATAAACGAACACAACGATGTCTTGTTCGAGCAGTTGGCATTGGAATTGTTTCAGCACCATGCTGAGAAGAACGAAACGTACCGCGATTTTATTGGACACTTAAAGGTTAATGCTGCAGAAGTGACAAAATTGAATCAAATTCCGTTTTTACCAATTTCCATGTTTAAGCACCATTCGGTTGGTGTATTCAATTCGCCTCCAGAAGCTATTTTTCTCAGCAGCGGAACTACAGGAATGGAACGGAGTCAACACCACGTGGCAAGCCTGAAACTTTACGAGCAGAGCTTGCATCAGTGTTTCCATCAGTTTTTCGGCAACGAAAAGGATTACTGCATTCTGGCCTTGCTTCCTTCTTATTTGGAACGTTCTAATTCATCGCTTGTTTACATGACGCAGAAGCTGATGAAAGAGGGCGGTCATCCGGATAATGGTTTTTATTTAGATCGTTTGACCACACTTTCCAAAGTTTTGAAAAAGAACTCAGAAAAAGGGATGAAAACGCTTTTAATCGGAGTGACTTTCGCACTCTTAGAATTGGCCGAGAAGCATCCACAGCAGCTAGAGAATTGTATCGTTTTGGAAACTGGTGGGATGAAAGGCAGACGAAAAGAAATGCCGCGCGAAGAAGTTCATGATACACTCAAAGCGGCATTTGGTCTAGAGAATGTAGCCAGCGAATACGGTATGACCGAACTTTTGAGCCAAGCCTATTCTCTCGGAAATGGTATTTTCCAAACTCCGCCATGGATGCGTGTTTATGCTCGCGAGACAACAGACCCGCTTTCAGTCTCGGAGCGAGGAAAAGGAGCGCTAAATGTGATTGATTTGGCCAATATCCATAGCTGTCCGTTCATTGCCACACAAGATTTGGGACACATTCACCAAGACCATTCTTTTGAAGTACTCGGAAGAATGGACGATGCAGAAGTTAGAGGCTGTAACCTGATGGTCGTGTAGAGACGCAATGATTGCGTCTCCAAATAGCTGCGAAACCCCAAGAGATGCGATGCTCTCGTCTCATTGCTGGCATTTGATTTTTCCGTTTGATTAGAAATACGATACTCGGGGAGATATTCTTTTGGGCCCTTTACGAAACCTCAGCGCCTTTGCGGTAAAATCACACAGCTTTAATCAAAAAGTAATTCTTCTTTCCGCGTTGCGCCAGAATGTACTTTCCTGCAATCAGATGTTCCCGATTCACCTTTAATTCAGTATCAGAAACCTTATTCTGATTAACAGAAACGCCATTTCCCTGAATCATTTTCCGAGCTTCTCCTTTTGATGGAAAAACGCCTGCTTTATCCGTCAAGAAATCAATTACAGGAATACCAGCTTCAATTTCAGCAGCCGAAACCTCAAATTGAGGAACACCTTCAAACACCGAGAGTAAATCGGTTTCAGAAAGACTTCTCAACGCTTCTTCCGTTCCTTTTCCGAATAGAATTTGGGAAGCAGTAATCGCGGCTTCATAATCCACCACACAGTGTACCCGAACCGTTACATCCTCCGCCAACGCCTTTTGTAACGCCCTAGTATGTGGTGATTGCTCGTGTTCAGCCTCAATTGCTTCAATTTCACCCTTCGGTAGAAGCGAGAAAATGCGGATGTATTTCTTTGCATCCTCATCTGAAGCATTCATCCAAAACTGGTAAAATTGGTAAGGGGAAGTCCGCTCGGCATCCAACCAAACATTACCAGCTTCTGTCTTTCCAAACTTGCCGCCATCCGCCTTAGTAATCAATGGAGCAACCAACGCTTTTGCTTCACCCAATCCCATTCTCCGAATGAGTTCCGTGCCCGTTACAATGTTTCCCCATTGATCAGAACCGCCCATTTGCAGTTTACAACCTTTAGTTTTTAGCAAGTGCGCAAAATCGTAACCCTGCACAAGTTGGTAGCTAAACTCAGTAAAAGACAGCCCGGTTTCCAAACGGTTTTTCACCGAATCCTTCGCCATCATATAGTTCACAGTCAAGTGCTTTCCAATGTCCCGCATGAAATCCAAAAAGGACATCTCCTTAAACCAATCGTAGTTATTGGCCAGCTCAGCCTTGTTCTCACCATTTTCAAAATCGAGAAACTTCAGCAATTGCTGTCGCACGCCTTCCTGGTTCTTGCGCAGCGTTTCCTCGTCTAATAGATTCCGTTCCGAAGATTTCCCAGATGGATCGCCAATCATTCCAGTCGCGCCACCAATCAAAGCAATTGGCTTGTGCCCAGCTAGTTGCAAATGCTTCAACAGCATAATCGGCACCAGATTTCCTATGTGTAATGAATCAGCCGTAGGATCAAAACCCACATAACCAGTCACCATCTCCCTATTCAGGAGTTCCTGCGTGTCCGGCATGCTGTTGTGCAACAGGCCGCGCCATTTCAATTCTTCAACAAGGTCGTAATCGGGTGTAAACGCCATTTTTTCTGCTTTGGGCGGCAAAGGTAAACGCCTTCGCGCAAGTTTCGCCTTATCAACACACGCATTCCTAAGCAGCTAAATATGAGAACCATTTGGGCGTGTCCTTCACCAACGCACAGCCCCACACAAAATCGGGTCAGGCTCTCCGCTGTATCCACGCCTGTGGCGCGGGATGCCGCTCCCATCCTTCACGCGGGAGCAACTTGAAGCTTTAGGCTCTTATTTAGAATTATTCTAAACAAATCGACTAAACGCTTGGTCGCCTACCTTGTTTGAGGTATTTTTGCAGAGAAATTTAGACTCTATTTAGAACTAATCTAAATAATAACTGTTAAATAAATTGAGATGATAAAAGTTTCAGAAAACGCAGTAAATCAAGCAAGAACGCTAATGCAGCAAGAGGGTAAAAACCCTACTGAAGCATTTATCCGTGTTGGTGTTAAAGGTGGAGGTTGCTCAGGTTTATCCTACGACCTCAGTTTTGATACTGAGATGAAAGAAGACGATAAGGAGTTTGAAGATAACGGGATGAAGATTGTGGTTGACAAAAAGAGCTTTTTGTACCTCATCGGAACTGAATTGGATTTCTCAGGCGGATTGAACGGAAAAGGTTTTGTTTTCCATAATCCAAACGCAAATAGAACCTGCGGCTGTGGCGAAAGCTTCGCTGTTTAAAGGCTATTTACCTAAAAAGTAAAGAAATGGCACAGGAGAATCAAGCACTAAAGGACTTCACCGAAAAGGAATACGAGTACGGATGGAGCGTTGATATTGAAACAGATGAGCTTCCGAAAGGACTTTCTGAAGATACAGTACGCGCTATTTCGGCCAAGAAAGAAGAGCCAGAATGGATGACGGAATGGCGATTAAAAGCCTATCGTCATTGGCTTACGTTGGAAGAGCCAACTTGGGCACATGTTAGATATCCAAAAATCGATTTTCAGGATATGATTTACTATTCTGCGCCAAAGGAAAAGCCAGTAATTGGCAGTTTGGATGAGGTAGATGAGGATATGCTTAAGACGTTTGAAAAGCTTGGTATTTCACTAGAAGAGCAAAAGCGTTTAATGAACGTGGCTGGTTCAAATGTGGCGGTAGATGCCGTATTTGATAGCGTATCAGTGAAGACCACATTCCAAAAAACACTTCGTGACAAAGGCATTATTTTCTGCTCCTTCAGCGAAGCAGTAAAAGAGCATCCAGAATTGGTTAGAAAGTATCTCGGAAGTGTAGTTCCGTACACGGATAACTTCTATGCAACCTTGAACTCAGCAGTATTCTCTGACGGTTCATTCTGCTACATTCCAAAAGGCGTTCGTTGCCCAATGGAGTTGAGTACGTATTTCCGAATCAACGCCATGAATACTGGTCAGTTTGAACGTACTCTGGTAATTGCAGATGAAGATAGCTATTGCAGTTATTTGGAAGGCTGTACTGCTCCACAGCGAGATGAAAATCAGCTTCATGCGGCAGTTGTAGAATTGGTTGCTCACAAAGGAGCGGAGATTAAATATTCAACGGTTCAGAACTGGTATCCAGGGGATAAGAACGGAAAAGGCGGGATTTACAATTTCGTAACCAAAAGAGGTATTTGTACTGGTGCTTATTCCAAGATTTCTTGGACACAAGTTGAGACTGGAAGTGCGGTCACATGGAAATATCCGTCTTGCATACTTAAAGGAGACAACTCTATCGGAGAATTCTATTCGGTTGCTGTGACAAATAACTATCAGCAAGCAGATACAGGAACCAAAATGATTCATCTTGGAAAGAACACCAGAAGCACGGTTATTAGCAAGGGAATTTCAGCTGGACATAGCAATAATTCGTATCGTGGATTGGTGAAAATTGGTAAGAACGCAACCAACGCTCGGAATTTCTCACAATGCGATTCGCTGTTGTTGAGTTCTACAAGCGGTGCGCACACATTCCCATACATAGAGTGTGGAAATAAGAGTGCGAAAGTGGAGCATGAAGCCACTACAAGTAAAGTTGGGGAAGACCAGATTTTTTACTGTAACCAGCGTGGATTGGATACCGAGCAGGCCATCGGTCTTATCGTGAACGGATACTGTAAAGAAGTACTGAATAAACTTCCAATGGAATTTGCCGTGGAAGCACAGAAATTATTGAGCATCTCGCTTGAAGGAAGCGTAGGATAAACGAGTAGTATGTACAAAGTAATGAGAACTCGAAATCTCACATCTCAATACTCACATCACAATACAAAAAAATGAGTTTACTGACTATAAAAAATTTAAGCGCCCGTGTTCAGGAGAAAGACATTCTCAAAGGGTTCAACTTGACTGTTAATCCAGGAGAGGTGCACGCCATTATGGGACCAAACGGTTCTGGTAAAAGCACCTTGGCATCTGTACTTGCTGGCAATGAAAGCTATGAAGTGACGGGTGGTGAAGTTGATTTTGATGGGAAAAACCTGTTTGATATGGCACCAGAAGTCAGAGCTCGTGAGGGGCTGTTCTTAGCGTTTCAATACCCAGTAGAAATTCCGGGTGTGAGCAACGTGAACTTTATGAAAGCGGCTGTTGCTGAGATTAGAAAACACAGAGGTCTTGAGCAACTTGTTGCCAAAGATTTCTTGGCTTATATGAAGGAGAAGAAAGAGCTCGTGGAATTGGACGGAAAGCTTGCTGGACGTTCGGTGAACGAAGGTTTTTCTGGAGGCGAGAAGAAGCGAAACGAGATTTTTCAAATGGCCATGTTGGATCCGAAATTGGGCATCCTAGATGAAACGGATAGCGGCTTGGACATTGATGCACTTCGTATTGTTGCGAATGGCGTGAACAAGCTTCGCTCGAAAGACAACGCTTTTGTAGTAATAACCCACTATCAAAGATTGCTGGATCATATCGTTCCGGATTTTGTTCATGTTTTGTATGATGGAAAGATTGTGCGTTCTGGAACAAAAGAGCTTGCCTTAGAGTTAGAAGAAAGAGGTTACGATTGGATTAAAGAAGAATTGGCAGAGGCATGAGCGAAGTGATGACAACATCAATTTTATCTGAGTTAGTAGCAGGAGCAAAAAGTCCTGCTTCATTCAAAGGAATTCGTTCAGAAGCTGAAGGATTCTTGGCTGAAAGTCGAATTCCATCCAAGAAGCACGAAGACTGGAAATACACCAATATCAAGCGTTTGTTTGATAATGGTTTGAACCTGATTTCTGCAGAGAATATTACGTTCAATTCTGTTGATGGCGTTGAGGTTTCTTGGTCAACTGATGAGGCATTGGTTGGTTCAACTTCAATCCACACGAAAGAAGCGCATGCTGCTCTGAACACGAGTCTGTTCGAGAAAGCGCTTGTAGTCCGAGTGAAGAAAGGAACGCAGGTTAACGATGAGTTGATTTTGAATCAAGTCATTAACCTGAAAGACGGAGAGTTTACGGCAACACGAGTTCTGCTTGTGGTTGAGGAAAATGCTTCTCTGAAATGTCAGTATCATTACTCTGGTTCACCTTCAAACAGTTCGTTGCTTAACAATTTAACGGAAGTTTTTGTTAGTCGGAACTCTCATCTTGAACTGAATTACGTTCAGGAAATTGGTGAAGGAAACTTGATGACAACCACAGAGGTTGAATGTCAACGAGACTCAACTTTCACAACAAATTGTGTTCAGCTGTGCGGAAGTTTGATTAGAAACAATGTCAATATTCGCCTGAAAGGCGAGAATATTGAAACGCATTTGAATGGTTTCTACATGCTTAACGGCCGGGAATTGTTTGATAATCATACACTAGTAGACCACTTGGTTCCGCATTGCGAAAGCAACGAAATTTATCGTGGAATTTTAGCTGGAAAAAGCACAGGTGTCTTCAACGGAAAAGTGTTTGTACACCGCGATGCACAAAAGACAAATGGTTATCAATCGAACAACAATATTTTGTTGTCTGATGATGCTACCATGAATTCAAAACCAGAGTTGGAAATCTATGCTGATGACGTTCGTTGTTCTCACGGAAGTACAACAGGTCAGTTAGACGATGATGCCGTGTTCTATTTAAGAGCACGTGGATTGGATGAATTTGGAGCAACTGCATTGTTGCTTACAGCATTTGCAAGTGATGTTTTGAACGGCATCTCAAACGAAGAATTACGAGCTTCTCTCGAAGAAAAAATTCAAGACAAGCTGAAGGAAATGCGAGGATGAGTGAATTACTGACCGATATAGATGCGATTAGAGCGCAATTTCCCATTCTCAAACGAGAGATAAATGGGAAGCCACTTGTTTATTTTGATAATGGGGCAACTTCGCAAAAACCGCAGTCGGTAATTGATACTATTTCTCGCTATTACGAGTTTGAAAATAGTAATATTCATCGTGGCGTACACACGCTAAGTCAGGAAGCTACTTCGGCTTATGAAGACGTGCGAAAAAAGGTTCAGAAATTCATTAATGCCGAGCATAGTCACGAGATAATTTTTACTTCTGGAACTACAGGAGGAATCAACTTAGTGGCAAGTTCTTTCGGAGAAAAGTTAGTTCGTAAGGGAGACGAAATTCTCATTACGGCAATGGAGCACCACAGCAATATTGTGCCGTGGCAAATGCTCTGTGAACGCAATGGAGCACACTTAAAAGTGCTTCCGATTTCTAAAGAAGGAGAGATTGATATTGAAGAGTTTAAGAACTTAATTGGACCGAAAACCGAGCTTATTTCTTTGGTGCATGTTTCCAATTCATTAGGGACAATCAATCCGATAAAGGAGATGATTGAGATTGCTCACAAACAGAGCATTCCAGTGTTGATTGACGGGGCTCAGGCAACTCATCACATGCCCGTGGATGTTCAAGATTTGGACGCTGACTTCTACGTCTTTTCGGCCCATAAAATGTATGGCCCAACAGGAGTTGGTGTGCTGTATGGAAAGGAAGAGCTTTTGAACGATATGACGCCTTACCAAGGTGGTGGGGATATGATTAAAAGTGTAACGTTTGAGAAAACCACTTACAACGAATTACCGTACAAGTTTGAGGCTGGAACGCCAAATATATCAGGTGGAATAGCCCTTGGTGCAGCCATTGATTTTATCAACAGTATTGGTTTCGATTTTATTGAGAAACACGAAGCGGAATTGTGTCGGTTTGCAACAAGTCAGTTGCGAGATATAAAGGGTTTGCGTTTTATCGGCACAGCTAAGGAAAGAGCTGGTTCAGTATCTTTTCTCCTTGATGGGATTCATCCTTACGACACAGGAGTAATCTTGGATAAATTGGGAATTGCCGTTAGAACGGGGCATCATTGCACACAACCAGTTATGAACTTTTTCGAAATCCCAGGTACGGTTCGGGCATCCTTTGCGGTGTATAACACGAAACAAGAGGTAGTAAAACTTGTTGAGGGGATAGACAGAGTTAAAAGAATGTTTTAATGGAAAGCGTTTTGGAGAAAATAGCAGAGAAGGAAGAAGCCATAATTGAAGAGTTTGCACTCTTTGATGATTGGATGGATAAATACGAGCATATCATTGGACTTGGAAAAGAATTACCACTGATTGAGGATGGATTGAAGACAGATGATTTGTTGATTAGAGGTTGTCAGAGCCGTGTTTGGCTTCATGCAAAAATGGAGAACGGCATAGTAACTTTTACAGCAGATAGTGATGCAATCATCACAAAAGGTATTATCAGTTTACTTGTAAGGGTATTGTCTGGTCAAACACCAGCTGAGATTATCGAAACTGATTTGAACTTTATTCAGCATATCGGATTGAAAGAGCATTTATCGCCAACGCGGTCTAACGGACTAGTAAGTATGGTAAAGCAAATGAAGTTGTACGCTTTGGCTTTCAGAACCCAACAAAACGGTTAATTATGGCTTTATCATTGAGTGAAAAGATGAAGATAGAAGAGCGCGTAATTGATGCGTTAAGAACGATTTACGACCCAGAAATCCCCGTTGATATTTACGAGCTTGGGTTGATTTATGAGGTGAAAATTAGCGATGATGCACACGCAGATGTGCTGATGACTTTGACTTCACCAAGCTGCCCAGTTGCCGAAAGTCTACCTCTGGAGGTGGAAGAGAAAGTAAAAGGAGCAAAAGGAGTAGAAAGCAGCAAAGTTGAACTCACATTTGAACCACCATGGGACAAAGACATGATGAGTGAAGCTGCTTTGCTCGAACTCGGTTTTATGTAAGGGTTTGCCGCTGCAAACCCCTAACACAATGATGGAAAACTCAGACGAAATAAGAAATAAGGTTGCGGAAAGCGCCCTTATTACATTCAATTTGGAAGATTTATACCAAGTTGGGCCACGAATGACTTTTGATCTAAAAGACTTCCTTTTTGAAGGCCTTATTCTCAGAGAAAAGGATTACCGCCAAGCGTTAAAAGATTTTGATTGGAGTGTATACCAAGATTGCCTGGTTAATCTTGAATGTACCGCAGATGCCATTGTTCCTCAGTGGGCGTTCATGCTGGCATCAACCTATTTGAAGCCTGTTGCCAAAAGAGCAATAATGGGAACTACGGAAACGCTGGAAACGGTTCTTTATCAAGAAGCCCTAGCAAAGCTTGATTTAGAGCAATTTCGCGATGAGCGGGTGATTGTGAAAGGTTGTAGTAAGTACCCTGTTCCTACTTCGGCATACGTGGAGTTTGTCTCTACGCTAAGCCCCGTTGCTAAAAGCATTATGTACGGGGAAGCTTGCAGTACGGTGCCGCTGTTTAAACGCTAAACAAACGCTTGCATTTCGTACAGTTTCTTGTAAACGCCATTGTGAGCAATAAGCCCGGTGTGATTTCCGCGCTCAATAATTTTCCCTCCATCAATTACGATAATCTCATCAGCAAATTGAATGGTAGATAAACGGTGTGCAATAACCAAAGACGTTCGATTGTCCATGAGTTTGAATAGGGCATCTTGAACCAACCTTTCACTCTCTGCATCAAGGGCCGAGGTTGCTTCATCCAAAATAAGAATAGGAGGATTGTGGAGAATGGCACGAGCAATGCTAATGCGTTGTCGCTGACCGCCCGAAAGCTTACCGCCATCTTCACCAATGCTAGTATCATAGCCGTTTTCCATCTGAGAAATGAAATCATCTGCGTTAGCGACTTTGGCGGCCGTAATCACGTCTTTTTTGGTAATTCCTTTCAGTCCGAAAGCGATGTTGTTAAACACGGTATCGTTGAAGAGAATGGCTTCCTGCGTTACTATGCCCAGCTTGGCTCGGAGATCCCATGCCTTTACGTCTTGAATGTCAATTCCATCAATGAAAACAGCTCCTTCAGTTGGGTCGTAGAAACGTGGCAACAAATCAACTAACGTAGTTTTTCCTGCTCCCGAAGGCCCAACAATGGCAATGGTTTTACCTCGTTTTACGATGAGGTTTATCTGTTTCAGAACGTTTACACCATTCTCATACGAAAAGCTCACATCACGAAATTCAATCTGTTTTTCAAAAGCTGGAAGTCCTATCGCGTTTGGTTTTTCCTGAATGGTCTCTTTGGCTTCTAAAACGGTATCGATACGCTCAACGGCAGCCATCCCCTTTTGAATCATATAAACGGCAGAAGTCAGCGATTTTGAAGGCTGAATGAGTTGTGAGAAAACCACAATGTAACCGATGAAAAGATCAGCTGTCAAACCTTCGCCACCCAATACCAACGAGCCGCCACGATAGATAACCATCACCATTACAATGGTTCCCAAAACCTCACTCAGCGGGCTAGCCAAATGCTGCTTCCGAAGCATCCGAACTTTCTGAGTCTTATACTCTTCATTTTCTCGTTGGAATTTCTCGTAAGACGAATCAATGCCGTTGAATGCCTTGATGATTCGCAATCCAGACAGTGTTTCAATCATTGACGATACCAACACTCCCATTTGGTTCTGAACCTTCTTAGAAGCGCGTTTCAAACTCTTGCCAACTCGTCCGATAACCAATCCCGTAAGGGGAAGAAGAATAAGTACAAACATGGTTAGTTCTGGACTCCAGACCACCAATGTTCCAAGAAAGAAAATGATGGTGAAAGGTTCTTTGAAAATCACTTCAACCGAACTCATAATGGAACTTTCTACTTCCTGTACATCGCTCGTCATTTTAGCAATGATATCACCTTTTTTCTCTTCCGAGAAATAGGCGATTGGAAGATTTACAACCTTGTGGTACAACCGATTTCTGATATCGCGCACCACACCGTTTTTCAACGGAGCACTTGCGTAAAGTGCGAGGTATCGGAACATGTTTTTTAGGAAAAACGTGATGACCACAAACGCACAGATGAACACCAATGCCCGCATTTGTCCGTCCATCGTAATCTCACTCGCATCATTCAAAATGAGTTGACTTACCTCGTAATAGAAGCGGTCAATTATAGCGTTCGGATTGAAAGAGAAGTCGGGTTTTACCGTTACAATTGGCTGGATACCGAATAGCACGCCAAGCAGCGGAACCACCATCGTGAGGGAGAACAAGGAAAAGATAACCGAAAGGACATTGAATAGAATCACGGTCACTACTTGACCTTTGTAATTTCTAAGCAGTCCAATAATTCCCCAATAACTCTGCATAGCGCAAATATACTTTTAGATGAGCCTCCCCCAACCCCCTCCAAAGGAGTGACCAAACAAGCTTCCGAAAGATTATTTGGGGGTTTCTGCCGTGCAAGTTTGGTTGAGTGCAGTCGAAACCTAGAGCGTGGCGGTCGTGCTGTGCGCCATATCTTTTTTCTCAGCCATTTCTACTGCGCTCAATGAATGCAGGAAAAAAGGATGCCGCTTCTATCCCTAGCGCACGCCCTAGTAAGCTTTCCAATTGCCATTGGCCGTCCACATTTTTTCAGGTTTCGAATTTTCCCTTTTCCCTTTTCGGATTTCGGATTTCGCACTTTACGTTTTCGTATTTATACGGGTTACTTTTGTATCAATGGAAACAACACGTCAAAAGAAGGTTTCTCGCGTGATTCAGCGTGAGTTGGGGATTTACTTTCAGCGCAATAGCAGCAGTTACGCCAAGGGCGGAATGATTACCGTAACACAAGTTCGGGTAAGTCCTGATTTGGGAATTGCCAAAGTCTACCTCAGCATTTTTGCTGTGCCAGATAAGGAAGCTGTTGTGGCGTTGATTACCGAACGTATGTGGGAGGTTAGGAAGTACATCGCCAGCGAGCGAAATGAACTACGAATTGCGCCAGACCTTCATTTCTATATTGATGATTCGCTGGATCAAATTGAACGAATTGATGACCTTTTGAAGGGATAATCAACTTTTGAACTTACCCGTTCACATAGCCAAGCGCTACCTCTTTTCTAAGAAGTCGCATAACGCGATTAACATCGTTTCGGGGATTTCTGTGGCTGGAGTTGCGATAGTAACAGCAGCAATGGTCATTGTGCTTTCTGTTTTCAACGGATTCGAAGGCTTGGTCATTTCGCTATACAATGTATTTGAAGCGCCCGTTGTTGTCAAACCAGCAGAAGGCAAAACACTTGAGTTGAGTTCCATTCCGATTGATAAGATTCTTGAAACAGAGGGCGTAATCGGATACATAGAGGTGTTGGAAGAAAGTTGTCTAATCCGCTATCGCGACAAGCAGTATTTCGCACGTATCAAAGGTGTTTCTGATAATTTCCGGGAACTCACAGATATGGATAGCATGGTGGTTGATGGAGATGCGTTCATGCACGTGAATGGCGCTCCAGCAGCATTACTCGGTTCGGGTGTCGCTTATCACCTTTCGGCTAATGTCAATGACCCAATCAATCCGCTACAGTTCTATGTGCCGAAGCGCGGTTCAAGTTCCACCATCGACCCTTCAAAAGCATTTAATATCAAACATATTTATGCAACTGGTGTGTTTTCTGTTCAGGCAGATTTTGATTTGACCTATGTCATCACACCAATCAAATTCGCCCGTGAACTGCTCGACCATGAAGGCCGCGTGTCATCCTTGGAATTGGCATTGGACCCCAACGCGAACATGGAATCTGTTCGGGAAGAAATTCAGGAGAAACTCGGTTCAGATTACGTGGTTAAAGACCGCTTTCAGCAAAACGAGATTCTGTATAAGATTATGAAGAGCGAGAAATGGGCGGTGTTCATGATTCTCTCATTCATTCTTATGATTTCCATTTTCAATGTGATTGGTTCGCTCACCATGCTCATTCTCGAAAAGAAAAAGGACATCAATATTCTACGCAGCATGGGTGCCAGCGAGCAACTCATTCAACGTATTTTCATTTTAGAAGGCATTTTCATTTCCTTGATAGGTGCGGTTGGCGGATTGGTTCTCGGCCTGCTTGTTTGCTTTGCACAGATTCAGTTTGATCTTATCAAACTCAACCAAGGCGGGAATTATATCGTTCAGTCCTATCCGGTGGAAGTACAGCCGATGGACGTGCTTTCCGTCTTTTTAGTTGTTGCTACTATCGGTCTTCTAGCCGCTTGGCTTCCCGTCCGTAAGATTATTCGCCCAGCGGAGAATGTGAGGATTGTGGGGGAGTGATTAGCAGTAAAGATTTGCTTAGTTTGGTTTGAAAACTTTACCAATCGTTTTTACAAGTGATGGAAATAGTACATCACTAGAAATACCAGCTTCAAATTCGATTTGTTCGACTTTTTTAAATTGACCATCATCCACTTTTCGTTCTAACCACTTTAACGGATTGTTTTGAGTAGAGTCAATTTTTGGCCGATAGTATAAACCGCTTTTTAGGACCACGTTGTCAACATCGCGAGGTTTAGTGCCTCGGATAAGTTTGGTATCAATAAGTTGACATTCGAAAAGTTCATATTCTGTGGAATACCGAATGAAACTATCGAAACGGAAATTCAATATGAAAGCAACGTCTTTGTTTGCTTCACCTTTAAAACGATACTGTTTGTGTCCCGTTTCAAGGTCTTTGATGATAGTATCAGGAAACCTATTACAGATTTGGGTTTGAAGTTGTTCGGAAGACTGAATCATGGCAATTGACTATTTTGATTTGCTCGGGTAAAGATAGGGTAAAACCACAAGAAAAAACGTAACTAATTGGTAATCAGGGTTTTGTTTCGATACATGCAAGTAAAATGGACTCAAAAAGCCGTCTAGAGCACTCTCGGTAAACAGTTCGTTAAATTTGATTTGCTAAATGCCCCACGCCATGAGAGAAGTAATCCTGAAAGTACCAGAAGAACGTTACGATTTTGTGATGGAACTCATCAATAGCCTTGGTTTGGAAGTTGAACGAGAATCGGAGATTCCCGAATGGCATAAGAACGTACTGAACGAACGGTTGGAGCAATACAGTTCGAACCCTGGTAAAGGCCGAGATGCCGATGATGCGTTGGATGACATTGAGCGAAAGCTGTGAGTTATAGGGTAATACTTGAAGATGTTGCCGAGGAAGATATTGCCGGAGTAGCCGAGTGGTACGAACATCAAAATAAAGGTCTTGGAAAACGGTTCATTGCTGAAGTAAGGGCTGTTTTTGTGCAATTGCGAATGAACCCTCAGTTATTTACTAAACGGTATAGAGATATTCATACGGCCACGGTCAAAGTGTTTCCCTATTTGGTGCATTATCTTGTAGAAGAACACACGGTTATTGTGTTTGCGGTGCTGCACACCTCCAGAAATCCGAAGCTTTGGGCATCACGGGATTGAAAACCTAAACTCTTTCATCCTATTGCCATTACATTCGCGCCCCGTCAAGTTCACAACCTCATTCACATGCGATTCCTTTTCACGTTTCTGCTATCGCTGACTCTGTTAGAAACAATACAGGCACAGAATATTTTTCATCCCGACATTATCAAACTTGCTCGTGCCACTGAATCTTTATTTCCGTTTGGGGTGGCCTCTGGTGATCCAGAGCAGAATAGTGTGGTGCTTTGGAGCAAGGTTCTGCCCAAAGAATTAACCGATACCGTTAAGGTGAATTGGGTGGTTGCCACCGATACAACGCTCAAAAATGTAGTAGGTGGAGGTGCGCTGGTTGCTGAGTCGGCTTCGGCTTTTACGGTACAGGTAGATCAACAAGGGTTGGAACCATCTACCACGTATTTCTATTGTTTTTACACAGCCACCGATTCTTCCGCCATTGGCCGTACACGAACCGCAAGCCAAAACGGAGAAGCTCTGCGGTTTGCTGTAGCTAGCTGCGCCAATTATCAGATGGGATATTTTAATGCCTACGGTCACATTGCCAATCGTAAAGACATTGATGCGGTCATTTTTCTGGGCGATTACATCTACGAATATGGTACAAGAAAAACTGCACTTCGGCCACATATTCCGAACACAGAAATACTGACTTTGGAAGATTACCGTAGCAGATATGCACAGAATCGTCTCGATTCTAACCTGCTAGAAGCACATCGGTTGCACCCTTTCATCACCATTTGGGATGACCACGAGTTTGCTAATGATACGTATACAGATGGGGCACAGAACCATCAGGCTGATGAGGACGATTGGGAAAAGCGCAAAGCCATTGGGCGAAAGGCTTTTTTCGAATGGATTCCCATCAAACAGCAGACAGAAACTAATAAGCTATATCGAAAACTGCGTTATGGCAGCATGGTCGAATTCTTTATGATTGATGGCCGCGTGGAAGGGCGTAACGCACCACTCGATGATTTTACCGATAGTCTCCGGTTCGATACAGCACGTACCATGCTTGGTATTACGCAACGTAATTGGCTGCTTGATGGAATGGTCAAATCAGATGCACATTGGAGGGTGTTGGTCAACGATGTGATGTTTGCGCCTATGGATTTAGGCAAAATTGCAGGAGACAGACGGTATAATATGGATGCTTGGGATGGATATGAGGGAGACCGCAGCCGCATTCTCGACATCGTGGAGCAACACACAGTTCGCAACCTAATCGTGATTACGGGAGACATCCACACTTCTTGGGGCATTGATATTGTCCGCAATCCGATGGATAGAAACGCATACAACCGAAAGACAGGGAAAGGAGTGGTGGGAGCCGAGTTTGTTACGCCAAGCATTTCCTCACCCAACCTGGATGAAATGCGTGGAAAGTTGACAGCAAAACTGGCAGTACCTTATCTTAAAGGACTCAAGAGTAATCGGCACCTGCACTTTCTCAATACGATGGATCATGGCTACACGCTGCTCGAACTTACCGAGGAAGAAGCCAAGTGTACGTGGGTTTTCATGCGAACCGTCAAGAAACCATCTCTAAAAACTAAGCCTTTCCGTTCGTTGGCTTTCCCGCACAATGGCCGAGGGCTTGAGAAACGGAAGCCATAAGTAATATCTATTATCTATTTCAGTTTTCTACTTGTACCTACAATTGTCCTTCTTTTGTCCGCTTGACTTCCTGTTCGCAAGAAAACTAGAACCATTCGTACACTATTTTGGTTAGTGTCTAGTTGAAACATCGAGTTCCATGGGAACGAGAAACTGTATCTTTACGTCCCTTCAAAATGAAGCACGACCATAAACCATTCATAAACACAAAAATCAATTGGCTTTCCGCCTTTTGCTTTGTGATATTCTTGTTTGTATCGTCTTCGGCATTTGCTCAGTTCTACAACGGTTCGCAAATGGAATTCGGAAAGAACCGCGTTCAGTACGAGAAAACAGACTGGTTCTTCTATCGTTTTGATCGTTTTGACGTCTACTTTTATTTAGGTGGTGGCGAATTGGCGGAATACACCATGCGCGCCAGCGACCGTGCTATTCGAGACCTTGAAAAGACCTTCGATTTTACACTCGATAAGCGGTTTCAAATCATCATTTACAACAAGCTTTCGGAGCAAAAGCAGAGTAACATTGGGTTGGTAACCGATCAGCAGTACAACACGGGTGGAATTACAACCATTGTTGGAACAAAGCTGATTCTTCACTTTGATGGTGATTACAAGAATTATGAGGAGCAATTACGTGCTGGGCTAGCGCGAGTAATGCTTGATCAAATGATGTATGGCGGAAGTTTCAAGGATGTAATTCGGAACAATACATTGCTCAATCTCCCAGAGTGGTACGTGGAAGGTTTGGTTTCTTATCTCTCAACCGAATGGAACACGGAAATCAATAATGAGGTGAAGGATGCTGTGATGTCTGGCCGGTGGGAAAAGTTCGGACAATTGACGGGAAAGGACGCGCGCTATGGCGGCCATTCTATATGGAAATACGTGGTTGAAAGCTATGGCGAGTCGGTCATTAGCAATATTCTATACATGACACGCGTAAGCCGAAATGCTGATAATGGATTCCTTTTCGTGCTTGGTGTTTCGCTTAAAAACCTGGCTGCAGAATGGCTGCATTATTACGATAGCATGTATTACAAGCAGGAAGAAAAGCAAAGTCTGCCTGAAGGAAAACCATTAAACCGTGTCCGAAAACGTGCCCAGCCATACTGTGCAATTGAGCATCCCAAATTAAGCCCAGATGGACGAAAGCTTGCGTACGTGTGGAACGACATGGGTAAGATTAGGGTCAAATTACGAGACCTTCAGAGTAAGAAAAAGAAGACTATTTATCGGCAAGGCTACCGAGCGCATACGCAACAAGACCACAGTTATCCGATAGTAGCATGGCATCCGAGCGGAAAGCTTGTGTCGATTATTACCGAGCACAAAGGCAAGATTAAGTTGATTCTTTACGATTTGCAAACTAAAAAGCGCACAACGCGAGAGCTATTCAATTTTGAGAAAATATTGTCTGTAGATTATTCGGATGATGGACGCGAATTCGTCTTTTCGGCCGTACAAATGGGTAAGTCCGATATTTTCATTTACAACATCATTTCTAACGTTTACGATAAGTTAACGGATGACCTTTTTACGGATGTTGATGCACGCTTTATAGACCGTTCTAGCAAGGTTATTTTTAGTTCAGATAGGAACAACGATACCATCAAGCAGTTCGACTTAAAACTGCTGCCTAAAAATCTCAACCACGACATCTTTATTTACGATAGGAAATCCAACGAGCAAACGTTACGGAGGGTAACCAGTACACCTTTTGTAGATGAACGCGCGCCAATGGAATATGACGGAAATAGCCTGTCTTATTTGAGTGATGAAAAGGGCGTTTTCAACCGCTATTTAGCCAAGTTAGATAGTAATATCGCCTACATAGATACCAGCATTCATTACTCGTATTTCACGCGGTCTAGTCCATTAAGTCAGTATCCGCGCAGCATATTGGAGTATGATGTTGATACGCTGAACGGTAAGATTGCCGAAGTCATTTTCGCCAAAGGCAATTACAGGTTAACCCTAAAAGATACTGAGGCTGAAAAAGCGGAAGTTCTAACTGATCTTGGATTTTCAGGTTTCCGAAATAAAGCTGCTGAACCACCTAAAAAGAAGCGTAAACGAACGTCCATTTTGGTTGTGGAAGAGCAGAAGCCAGATACTACTGAATTGGCGCAGACAGAGCAGCCTAACAAACCAAAGCCTAAGGATACGGGTGAGATTAATATTTACGATTATCAGTTTGATTCAGAAGTTTTTCAGGAGAAGGAAGTACCGAAACAGAATGATGAAGGTTCTCGATTGCTCTCAGATGATAATCCGAAATCAAAAAGAGACGAGAAGCGTGAAAAGGTGATGGCGAGGATTGACAGTCTTCATGCTGCATTAGAAGCCGTTAAGGACGTGAATTTAGAGATGCAGCTTCCGCCACAGAGAAATTATGATGTAGCGTTTAAAAGTGAGTATGTGGTAACCCAGCTAGATAATGCTTTCGTGAATAGTACGTACCAGACATTTACGGGCGGAGGTTCCTTCAATAACCCGGGGCTTAACGGGTTTTTCAAAACTGGAATTACGGATGTTTTGGATGATTACAAGGTGGTTGGTGGTTTCCGATTAACAGGGAATTTAAAGACCAACGAAGTGTTTGTTTCGGCACAAAACTTCAAGCGTAGATTGGATAAGCAGGTAATTTTTCATCGCCAATCCATCGAAGATGTAATCTCCAATTCTACCATTGCGCAAGTTTACACCTACACACTTACGTATAAGGTGAGTTGGCCTTTCAGCGATTTTTCAGCACTGCGCGGAAACGTTTTAGGTAGAAATGACCAAACGATTTATAAAAGCACAAACGACCGAAATTTGGAGCGCCCAGACGACCTTCAATGGACAGGTGGTTTGAAGCTTGAATATGTGTTTGATAACACACTTCCGATGGGGCTTAACTTATATCGTGGTACACGTCTTAAAATATTTGCAGAATACTTTCAGGAGGTAGATAAGGATGCGAAAAATCTATTTGTAGTTGGTTTAGATGTGCGGAATTATATCAAGGTTCATCGAGAGTTGATTTGGGCAAATAGATTAGCCGCCAGCACATCTTTTGGAAATCAGAAAATTGCTTATTTCCTTGGTGGGGTTGATCAATGGATTGCTCCAAACTACAACAATGATATTCCTGTGGATTTTACTCAGAATTACGGTTTTCAGGCTTTGGCTACCAACATGCGCGGGCATCCGCAAAACATCCGTAACGGAAACAGCTTTGCAGTGATAAACAGTGAACTGCGCTGGCCAATATTCAGATACTTGATTAATCGCCCGATAAAGTCAAACTTTTTATACAATTTCCAAATTGTTGGGTTCGGAGATATTGGAACTGCTTGGACTGGTTTGCAACCTTTCTCCGAAGAAAATTCGCTCAATAGAGAAGAAATTCAACAAGGTTCTATTCTGATTACGGTTAAAAACAGAAGAGAGCCTATCGTTGGCGGATTTGGACTTGGGGCGCGTACCAAGTTTCTTGGGTATTTTATCCGCTTAGATTACGCTTGGGGAGTTGAGAACCGCAAGATTAACGATGGATTCTGGTACATTTCGTTGAGTCTGGACTTCTAAAATGAGCGAACCCAAAAAGCAAAACATGAGCGTTTCAATGATTCTTATCCTGTTGCTAATAGGGTTAGCAGCAGGTTTTGCCAGCGGTTTTGTAGGTGTTGGTGGAGGAATAATCATCGTGCCAGCACTGGTTTTCTTCCTTGGATTCTCGCAGCACATGGCGCAAGGAACCAGCTTGGCGCTTATGCTTCCGCCTATCGGGCTACTTGGTTTCTATAACTACTACAAAAGCGGAAACGCCAATATTACCGCTGCATTGGTTATTGCTGCAGCCTTCATTTTTGGTGCTTATTTTGGGAGCAAACTTTCCATTTCTATGGACCAACGAATGGTTAAAAAGATTTTCGGAGCAGTGATGATGCTGGCCGCAGTAAAACTACTTTTCAGTAAATAATGAAGGATAGAATAAAACAACTAGTTGCTGCTAACGCGAGTGAAATTCTTGATATCCGCAGGCATTTACACGCTAACCCTGAACTTTCATTCAAGGAGTACGAGACAAGTAAATTTGTTACGTCTCAGTTAGATAAGTGGGGAATACCCTACAAAAATGGATTTGTTGAAACCGGGATTGTCGTGCACATTGAAGGGAAGAATCCGTCCTCCAAAGTGGTTGCACTCCGTGGTGATATGGACGCACTTCCAATCATTGAGGCTAATGATGTTCCGTATAAATCGAAGAATGAAGGAGTGATGCATGCTTGCGGCCATGATGTACATACTTCGTGCGTTATGGGTGTGGCAAAAACGCTTCATTCGCTTCGCGATGAATTCGAAGGAACCGTAAAAATCATCTTTCAGCCTGGTGAGGAACGTTTACCTGGCGGAGCTTCTCTAATGATTAAGGAAGGCGCGTTGGAAAACCCCAAGGCAAGTTCCATTGTTGGACAGCATGTATTGCCTGAATTGGAAGTAGGGAAAGTCGGATTCCGTTCGGGAATGTACATGGCCTCTGCAGATGAAGTGTATTTTACCGTTACAGGTAAAGGCGGGCATGCGGCCCTACAGCATTATTTAATCGATCCAGTTCTGATTACTTCGCACATCATTGTGGCACTGCAACAAGTGGTCAGTCGAAGAACCAAGCCGGGCGTTCCGTGTGTGCTTTCCTTCGGAAGCGTTCATGCAAATGGAGCTACCAATGTTATTCCTAACGAAGTTCATGTACAAGGAACTTTCCGAACGATGGATGAGGAATGGCGTAAAGAGGCCCACATCATTATGAAGAAAATTGCAGAAGAAATGGCCTCTTCAATGGGAGCCAGTTGCGACTTTAGAGTGGATGTTGGTTACCCATTTGTGTATAATGATGAGGCTGTAACTGAATTCGCTCAAAACGCTGCCAAAGATTACTTGGGTGAAGAAAACGTGGTTGAATTGGAGATGCGCATGACAGGTGAAGATTTTAGTTTTTATACCCAGCATATGCCCGGTTGTTTTTATCGTCTTGGTGTAGGAAATAAAGCCAAAGGCCTTACTTCAGGCTTACATACACCTACTTTCAATGTGGACGAAAAGTGTTTGGAGATTGGAACTGGTTTGATGGCTTATATCGCCTTCCAGCAGTTGAACTCCTAATACTGTCGGATGATTGTTAAGATATTTCAGGGGCCTGGAAATCAAATGTTTCAATACGCGTACGCACTAGCGGCTGCAAAGCGCATTGGTGCAGAGCTAAAGTTAGACTTGAGTTGGTATGATGAAAACTCAACACACCGATCTTACATCTTAGACAGGTTTAATATATCTGCTGCGGTTGCCACTAAAGAGGAAGTAGAATACATCAAGTCGAAAAATGCTCCCAATTTTTTGAGCTATCGGTGGAATATTCTTAGAGATTCTGTTGCTCCTAAGCACAAAAAAGCAATAGTTTTTGAAGACCTTAGTAAGGCTGACTTGGAATTACTACACCCTTATAAGAATAGCTATGTAGAAGGATATTTTACGTCAGAGCTGTTTTTCAAAGATTTTGAAAAAGAAGTAAGAAAGGAACTACGGTTCCAGCCTTTAATTTCCCAACGGGTACAAGAAATTGTGGACTCCATAGACTCAAACACTGTTGCTATTAGTATTAGGCGAGGAGATTTTATTGGGAATCAACTGCATAACATTTGCTCAAAAGAGTATTTCTATCGGGCAATTGAAAAGATTCAGAAAACCATTGGAAATCTCACTTTATTAATTTTTTCAGATGAACTTGAGTGGGTTATAGATAATATGAAATTCGATGTTCCGCATCGCATTGTTCCAAAATTGGAAGACCCTATGGATTACATGCGGCTGATGTCGCATTGCTCAAATCATATTATACCAAACAGCACATTCTCTTGGTGGGGTGCTTGGCTATCTGAGCCTAAGGTTGTAATTGCACCAAACTTTTGGCTAGCGCAAGATGTGAAGGTTCACGAAAATGCTTTTGGTCATTGGGTAGAAACGAAACATACGGTTCCGGAAAACTGGCTGAGAATTCCTGTACAGCTGGATGGTGAATTGCTTATGTAATTAATTAAGCTACCCACTTTTTTATCATTCGCTCAATGTCGTTGGAAACAACTGGTTTGAGTAGAAGATCATCCATGTCAGATTTGAGATTTCCCTCGCTATCTCTTTGAAGGATATTGCCGCTAAGACCAATAATTGGGGGCACCTTTTCAAATTGCTTTTTTATTGTGGTGGTAGCTTCTAAACCGTCCATTTCTGGCATTTGAATATCCATAAATACGATGTCGTAGGTTCCTTTTCCAAAGTTCTCAACGGCCTGTTTTCCGTTGGAAAGAACGTCAACCTTGCATCCCATTCTCTGGAGCATAATTTTAAAAGCTTGTTGATTGATTAGATTGTCTTCAACCAATAGGACGCGGATACCGTCAATCTTTTTCTTGTTTTGTTTCTGTGTGGGTTTGACAGTTCCTTTTGCAGCATGATTTTCTGGGTCTTCGAAGGCAAGTGACAACCAAAACGTGCTTCCGTTTCCGACTTTACTCTTTACTCCAATTTGGCCACCTAAAAGGTGCATCATTTTCTTACTGATGGAAAGGCCAAGGCCTGTTCCTTCAAGGTTTTGCGCGGTCGTGTGTTGCAGTTGCGAAAAGTCCTTAAAAAGTTTCTTTTGGTCTTCTGGTGGAATTCCAGTTCCAGTATCCTTCACCTCAAAGAGAACTTGATTCTTGTCTTTAAGAACTACAGAAACAAAAACAGAACCTTTTTCAGTGAATTTGATGGCGTTTCTAACGAGGTTGGAAAGAACCTGGGTGAGTCTTCGCCTGTCTGATTCTAGTGTAATTGGAACATTTGGTGTGTCAAACGAAAGGGTCAGTTTTTTTGCTTTTGCCTCGGGCTCATACCGTTCGGCAATTGTTTCAATTAAGTCTGACACGTTAAATAGTTCTTTCTGCAAGATTACTTTTCCAGCCTCTAACTCAGAAAGATTAAGAACGTCATTCACGATTGACCTCAGATCTTTGCTGGCGCCTAGTATGTTCTGCAATTTGGAGGTTTGATCTGAATCCAGCTTTGAATCAAGAAGAATTTCGCTCAATCCCATGATGCCATTGAGCGGAGTTCTTATTTCATGACTCATGCTTGCCAAAAAGTCTGATCTGAATCTGAGAGAGTTCTCGGTTACCTTTTTTTCCTGTAATAAAAGTTGTGTTCGCTTTTGTTCAGAAACGTCAACAACTGTTCCCAGATATCCACGGTATTCACCTAAATGGTTAAAGAGCGGCTGCGCTTGTTCCAATACATGTACTACTTCTCCATTACGTTTCTTGAACCGATATTCGAGAGAAAACGGTTTTTTTACTTTTCCCGTAGTATTCCATCTAGATTGCACCATCGATTTATCGGATGCATGAATCTGATTTGTCCAAGATCCATCCAAAATTGAGGTCAAATTAGCCCCGATAATCAATTGAAGACTTTCGTTCACATAAGTGGCATTGCCATTTACATCAACTTGGTATATCCCTACAGGTAGAAGCGAGGCTAACTTTCGAAACTTGGACTCGTTTTCTTTAAGAGCCTTTTCCGCCTTTTTTCTGTCTGTAATATCTAAAGACCAAATAGTGATTCGATCTATCTCACCTTTTGCGTTTTTTATAGGGTTAATGTGTCGGTCAAACCAGTATTCAATTCCGCTGAAAGAGAAGTGCTTTTCTACCTGTACTTTTCTACCAGAAAAGGCTCGTTCAGTTTCAACTCTAAACTGCACAAGGTTTTCTTTAGCTGTTATATCCAACGCATTCGCACCAACTTGGAGTTCGTACCCAAACTGTTGCTTAACCATCCAAGCGGCAGCTTGATTGAAGGCCAAAATGTTCAGCTTGCGGTCTAAGAGATAAAAGGTTTGGGAGCTACTATTGAAAACGGCTCTTAGGTTTTCCTCAGACCGTTTTACGTCATTTGCAGCCTGTCTTTTATCTGAAATATCGAACGCCCAAACAGAAACCATCGACTTGTTGGCTAATCCGTTTTTAACAGGAGAAAAACGTACTTCAATTACCGCATTCTCATTGTGTGGCTTCTCAAATTCAATGGCAACGGACCCACCCGATTTTGCGATTTTAATCCCACCATCAAACTCCGTTTTCCAATCAGGATAAACATGTTCAAGTACGTTTTGATTGGTGTAGTCCTGTACCCCATCAAAATCTTGAAACATTAACACAGCTAATTTATTATGGCTCAATATTCGGTTTACATCGTCTAGGAGAATGAAAGCCTGAGAATCGTTATGATTTACTGCCTCCAGAACTTGAGTTCTTGCAAGCCTTTCCTTTTCTGCAAGTTTTCTGTCCGATATATTGATGTAAGAATAAACTATGCCGTAAATAGACCCTTCGGAATTCAGTAATGGGCTGAATCGCGCTTCAATCCAAAGATTAGTACTCGTACTGCCAGGTTTCTGAATCTTCTGTTCGGTACTAATTGTTCGACCTTTCATGGCCGCATTAAAATTTCGAATAAACCGTTTGTTTTGGTCTTGATTTACATAGTTCCAGTAAGAACTGCCCGTTTTTAGTTCTTCCTTAAAAAAGGAATACATCTCGCGCGCTGCTTTTTCATTAAACCACAGGATGCGAAACTTAGAATCTAGTACGAGAGTGCTGCGATCTGAATGATCAAGCAATGACTTCATTTCGGCACTTGGTGCCAACGATTCAAATTTGCTTCCTCCCAATTTTTCCTCCACAGGTTCGTACTACCCAGAAGCATACGGTGAAAAGCTATGAATGTTCTTGTTTTCGACCAATGGGCTCATAGGACTTATGAAGCTCGTCTCCTTGCCTTTTCTTTCATTATAAGCGATAATTCGCGACTTGTTTGACCGGCAATTGAAGTGTTCTCTTCAGCTCTTCTTATTAGATAAGGCAGCACATCAAGTATAGGTCCATATGGCACATATTTTACAACGTTGTATCCTCCAGCTGCTAGATTATAACTGATGTTGTCGCTCATGCCATACAGCTGAGAAAAGAAGATGTTTTTATCGTTGGTTTCAAGCTTACGCTGATGGATTAACTCGGTAAGACATAGCGAGCTATTCTCATTGTGAGTGCCCGCAATCAGTTGAATATTTGGGTAATTATCAATACAGAATTTTAGAGCAGCATCGTAGTCTTTATCCGTGTCAGCCTTGGTTTCATGAATGGGTGATGGGTATCCCTGTAATTTAGCACGTTCCCGCTCCTTTTCCATGTAAGCGCCCCTAACAAGCTTTACACTTAAACGGTAGCCTTTTCGTTGTGCCCTTTCAAGACTTTTCTTGAGGTATTCCAGTCGGTCTTTTCGATATAGCTGAATTGTGTTATAGACAACTGCACCCTCCTTATTATGAAGTTCCATTTGCTCTTCCACAAGTTCGTCAATCGCGTTTTGATGCCAAGTTTCTTCTGCGTCTACTAAAATTGGAACGTTATTCTGTTTGGCTGTTGAGCAAATTAGCGACATCCGTTTTTTCGATACTTCCCAGTCATGCATTTCAGACTCACTGAATTGTGCTCCTGAATTCTTTTTAGCCAACAATTGGTTTGGGAATATTGCCGTGGGTTTGAATACCGAGAAAGGGATTCTAGAGTCCCTGGTTCCCGTGGTATTTGCGGCAAGAATTTCTTGAGTTGAGCCATCAAGCTCATCCGCAGTTTCCTTTCCTTCAGATGAGTAATCTAGAAGAGAGAAAACTCCAGCTTTGTGCAGTTGCTCAATGGTCGATTCGCACTCGGCAATGTTTTCTCCACCGCAAAAGTGATTGAACACCGTTTTTCGAACAATACTGTTGATAGGAAACCGAATAGATAATGCAAGATTTAGACATGCTTTGCCAATAGCAACAAGGGTTGAATTACCAACCATTGTGAACAGTAAACGACCCCGATTTAACTCAGCATCTGTTTTGTCAGAGAATGCAATTTCAGTATCGTCAAACGAAACCATAAAGCGTGTATTTAGCCGCGCAAATATAAATGGGAATCAAACGAATTGCCTCACATTCATCTTGGTATTTTTTCGGTTGATTATTGAAATGTTTTTGAGCCTTCCATTACCAATATTAAACAGAACAAGTGCTGATTTAAACTCGGAATTTTCGCTTTGGTAACAATTCCAGTTACTCTTCGTTGTAGCACTTGACCAAAAACCTGAAAGCTTTGAATCGTCTGGTAATTTCACTTGCCATCCTCATGCTTCCCAGCATTGGATTTGCGCAAAAAAAAGGGACACTGAAAGACCGTTGGAGAAATTCCATCGGAGCTTCAGCACATCTACTTATGATAAAGAAGAATGTCAGCCCTGCCTTTGGCTTTTTCTATAATCCGCAGATAAATATCATCAACAAGTACGCTGACTTTTCTTTAGCTGCAACGCTGCCGCTTACACTTGGTGCTCATGTTAAAGACTCTTGGATTCCGGAAACGTTTTTCTATGCACACATTCCTGCGGTTCTTGAAGCTAGTCTCGGGCATTATTCAACGCGAGACTTTCGTTCAAACATAGGAATGGCATTAGGCGCTGGCTATGGTGCGCAAATTGCAGGAAGTTCAGTGTCCACCGGATTCGTTGCAACAGTTGCTGCTCGTACTTGGATTGTGCGTGGTAGCATGACAATTCGGTACATGTTTCATTACAATCTGCAAGGCCCAGGTTATCATTCTCACAATCTCATTCTTGCAGTTAATATGGGGAGCTACTTTAAGAAGTTGACCCACATGAATAAGATGAGCAAGTTTCAGGAATTTAAGTAGTCGTTATTCTTTCTCAAGCAAGCTTTAAAAGCGTTCTTGTATTATTGTCTTGTTGGCGGCTTCATCAATAGATCGGTTGCCTACATTTGTTTCACTCGTAATTAAGCGGCATGACAAGACTATTTACGCTTTTTCTTCTCACAATTATTTTTGCGCAATCGGCATCCGCTGGTGGTCCTTGGCCTCGTAAAAAGAACAGTGGGTATGCTCAACTTGGTTTTACTTACGTGGGTTACAGCAAGTTTTTTAATCATGAAGGACAATTGACGGATTTGAGAAGACCCGTAACTGACTTTACATCACAGTTGTATCTTGACTTTGGGTTAACAGACCGATTGACAATGACTGCCAACTTGCCGTTTAAATACGTTTCAACTGGAGACAGAATTTCAAGTTCAGATACTACCTATTTTCAAGATACGATTCAGTCTGGAGGGCTGTTTGGTCTTAATAATGTGATGCTTGGTTTTAAGTATAACATTATTAATAAGCGGGTTTTATTTTCCGCAGGTTTAAATGTGGAGGCCAACGTAGCGAAATACGACTCAATTACCGCTTTACGAACCGGAGCAAACACATGGGTTTTCCATCCTTACTTAAGTGTAGGAACCTCCTTTTTGAGCGGAAAAATTTATACACAGCTAGATGCTGGTTATCGTGTTCGCTTGAATAATTATAGCCACGAAGCAGACCTTAATTTTGAGCTAGGCTATTCTTGGAATCAGAAAACGTACTTCATCCTGAATGTTGCTGGGAGGTTTTCCGTGCAGAACGGAAGCTTCGACAATAATGTGACTCCAGTCGTTAACCCAGCGGACTCAACGAGCGTGAGTTTGCACCCAAACGGCCGTGATCTTCACACATCGCTCTATCCAAACAATCAGCAATTCATCGGCTACGGATTGAAGTTTATTCAGAAAATTAAAAAGGTGCACATTAATGCGGCCGTTTACTTCGGAATGGGCAATATGGTTGCTGCTGCACCAAGCTATAATTTAGGGGTAGCCTACGAATGGTAGAAGACCAGAACTTAACCGCTTTGAGGCAACTAAACATTGAAACGCTTCAGCGATTGAAAGGTGTGTTGTCAACTATAGATCAACGACTCTATACCCATGTTAATCTTAAAGGACGGGCTTCTGTTGGACAACATGTGAGACACACGTTGGAGTTTTACCAATGTCTATTTCAGGCGAAAACGGATGTTAATTATGATGCTCGAAACCGTGATATTCTTTTGGAATCGAGTGCTGACCATGCTAGTTTGATGATTAATCAAATTGTATCTGAGCTTGAAACTCTAAAAGCGGATTTCCCCGTACAAGCGTTGGCAGAAATGCCATATGCTTCATCAGAAATGCTTTCTGTCAGCTCCTCGCTTTCGCGCGAGTTGCTATATGTGTTGGAACATGCTATCCATCACATGGCTTTGATTCGCATTCTTATCAAAGACGAAGCTGCCGAGTTTGAGCTGGAAGATGCATTTGGCGTGGCGTATTCGACCTTGGCTTATCGCGACCAAGCAGCCAACGGCTAACCAATGAATGTCGTACCATTTCCTACCCGACTGCACATATGGTTGCAGCGTCTCGTTCGTTGGGAGTTTTGGCCTTGGAGAATCGTCTACGTTCCCGTTGCGATTTACTGGTTTTTTCTAGCCATAAAAGCCCGCGGATGGGTGTTTTTTAGTGCTGCCAATCCATGCATGCGGTTCGGTGGATTGGTTGCTTATTCCAAAACAGATGTCACCAAGCTAGTGCCTGATGTTTACTTGCCAAAGACGGTTTTTATTCAATCGCAGGATGGGCTAAACGAGATACTCGCCCAGGTACAGGATAAGGAAATGACACTCCCACTCATTATCAAACCAGATATGGGAGAGCGGGGAAAAGGCGTGAAAATTATTCGCACGCAAGAGGAGTTGAACAAGGCTATCTCTTCGGTTAAGGAGCGGATGCTACTACAGGTTTACGAAGACCTTCCAATGGAGTTGGGCGTCCTTTATAGTCGCCATCCTGATGAAGAAAAAGGCAGAATCACCTCCATCGTAATTAAAGATTTTCCTTTTGTAGTTGGAGATGGTCAGAGCACGCTTTTGCAGTTGATTCTCACGAATCTCAGAACACGTCTCAGTTACAAGATTCATATGAATCGCTTTGCCAATCGATTGGATGATGTGATTCCGTTGGGAGAGAAAATCAGAATTGTGAACATTGGAAATCACATGCTCGGTACAACCTTCAATGATGGAAACCATTTGAACTCCCCAGAATTGGAAACAGTTTTTGATAACCTAGCCAAGCAGATTAAAGGGTTCCATATTGGCCGTTTTGACCTTCGAGTTGATTCGATGGAAGCGTTGCTGAAAGACAGCTTCAAAGTGATAGAAGTGAATGGTGTGAGCTCAGAACCCTGCCATATTTTCGACCCTGGCCGCTCCATTTTTCTCGCATGGCGCGACCTTTTTAAACATTGGAAACGCATCTACGAAATTAGCGTGGCCAATCATCAAAACGGAATTCCTTATGGTTCTTACACCGAGATACGAAGGGAGATAAAACGGCACGATAGGGAGGTTGCGGGGCATGATTGATACTGGTAGTTTTGGTCGAAATTCTATTGGTCGAGTTTGAAAAGTAGCGTCCTTTTCAGTTTCAAATCATTTACCGCATCAGGGTAATATGCCCCATAAACCGCCTCTCGTTTCCATCCCACGATAGTAGCGTGACAACGTATTCATAAACGCCCGCTTCCACAGGTCCTCCTTTGTAAGAACCGTTCCAGCCCACTTCGCCCGAACCGCCATATATTTCCTGCCCCCAGCGGTTAAAAATGTACATGTAATGTTCCGAGTAGCCTTCTCCTTTACCCCAATGCGAACAGATCTTTCAGTTCCTTATTGCTCAGATTACCAATCCAGTTCTCACCGGTGGCAACGGTCATTTCTGCAAGAGCCTTCTTAGATTGAATCATTTCGTTGATGCGCTCTTCAAAGGTGTTCTTGGTAATAAAACGGTGTACCATCACATTGTTTTTCTGCCCAATGCGGTAAGCTCGGTCTGTGGCCTGGTTCTCAACAGCAGGGTTCCACCAAAGGTCGTAGTGTATCACGTGTTGGGCCGCGGTCAGGTTTAGGCCCGTACCGGCAGCTCTGAGCGAAAGCACAAAGATTTTATGGGCATGGTCTGTCTGAAATGCCTCTACCATTTCTTTTCGCTGCTTGATGTTACAACCACCGTGATAGAACAAGGGTGTGTCGTTGTACCGTTCGGCAATAAAGTGTTGCAGCATCTTGCCCATTTCTGTGAATTGGGTGAAGAGCAACACCTTTTCGTTATTTTCCATTATGCTGTCCAATTTGTCGAACAACAAGGTCAGTTTTCCGCTCATGGAAGCATCCAACATATTATTCTTTAAAAATTGAGCAGGATGATTGCATATCTGCTTCAGTGCCAATATCATTTGCAGCACAAGTCCCTGTCTTACAAACAGGTTCTTCCTATCTGTGGCCTCAATTCCCTCGATTTCGGCCAACGCTTCCTGCAGCGTTTTTTCATAGAGACTGGCCTGCTCTTTTACCAATAAGGAATAGCAGTCAATCTCCACTTTATCTGGCAAATCGCTGATTATGGACCTATCGCTTTTAAGTCTTCGCATCATAAAAGGAGCAGTCACTTTTTTCAACTTTTCGGCAACGGCCACATCATTGTATGTTTCTATGGGTGTACCAAAAGTTTCTTTGAATTCCTTCTGATTGCCTAAAAAACCACGGTTGCTGTAATCTAAGATGCTCCACAGTTCGCTCAGGCGATTTTCCACAGGCGTACCGCTCATGGCTATGAAATTATCAGCACCGATGCTTTTTATTGCTTTGGCCTGTGCCGTATCATGGTTCTTAATATGCTGTGCCTCATCAATTATCACCGAATGCCAAGGCAGTTTTTTCAATCGCGCTGACTCGGTGCGCGCAATGCCGTAAGAGGTAAGCAGCACATCGAAATCCTGCTCTATTTTTCGGTTGGTTCCATGAAAAATATGGGTTCTGAGTGTTGGGGCGAATTTCTCAACCTCGGCCTGCCAATTGGTGAGCAGTCCTGTCGGGGCCACCACCAATGCCTTCTTATCGTTCAGCAAACCTTCTTCCTTGTACTTCAACAAGGTGGTAATTACCTGCAATGTTTTCCCTAGTCCCATATCATCCGCCAAAACAGAACCGAAGCCTATTTGAGCGTTGCGATACATCCAAGAATAACCTCTTTGCTGATAGGGTCGAAGCTGCGCATTGATGCCTTTGGGCAACGGGATCTCCTTAAAATCAGATAGTTCTTTGATAAGATCTTTTACTTCATCCGTAAGGCTTACTTTGGAACCAAGGTATTCTCCACTAAGTGCAGTTCTAAGCAATTGAAATGCTGACAGTTCCTTGTCTGCGCTGAAATGCCTGTGTAACTTTTCCAGTTCTTCTTTACTTACATGAATATAGCTGCCTTTATATTTGAGCAGCGTATCCGACCTTTTCATCAGTTCGTTGAACTCGCCTTCACTCAGCAAGGTATCGCCAATGGCAATCTGCCAGTCAAAATCAAGCAACTGGTCGAGCCTTAGAAATGACTTGCCCGAACTCCTTTTCAGCTTTACGCTTGTTTTGGGCTTCAGTATATCTTTCAGTGCTTTGGGCAGCAATATGTCAATGTCCAGCAACTGTATGGCAGGAATCATTTGCAACAGAAAGGGCGTGAAAACCTCATTTTCCATTACCATCTGGTCTTTACCACGGGAGTTTATGTGGGCATCAAGACCTGCAATAAAACTGCTCAGTTGCGAAAGCGACCGTAGGATTTCATACCGTTGTTTTTCAAATTTCTTATTGGTAAGTATCTCCTTCAATGAGGCGGAATCTTCGAAAGGCTTTGCTTTTTCGAAGATATTTACGTTGACCAGAAAGCGGTCGTTGGGCAGTTCCTCTACCACAATCTGCGGCCTGTAATTGCCCTGTGTGAGGTAGTATTTCTGCAGCCACGCCTGTATGCCACCGCTCAGCGCCTCCTCTCCCGGATCTTTGAAAGGATAATGCTTGTTCCTGAAGAACAGGTCTGCGAACAGTTCGTTGGCATCTTTTGCCTTGAATATGGCAATCAGTTCTGTAATGAACACAGATAGCAGATTGATAGCCATGTCCTTATTTATCTCTTTCTGACTGTCCTTATCCTGCCACAGAAAAACATCGGGCGGTAGTATTTCCTGTAGCCTGTTTATCAGTTCGCGCACATCTTTACTTAGCATGGCAGGTAGCCACCTGATAGCGTAATTCTTAGTGGGCTGCTGTACAATTTGAGGCACAAAAGCACCATTTGCCAACAGATGCAAAGCGGCATAGAAAAAAGTATGCAGCGATGCCGTGGATGGCTGATGATCTATCGTTTTGTTGGAGGGTATCTGCGAGATTTGAGATAGGAACTGGGGAAATGAGAATTCCGTGTTGTTTATAAATACATTGGATCGGTAATTCTCATCTATCGTTATTCTGTTCCTGCTGCGGGTGTTGAGGTGTTGCTCATCCTTAATAGTCCGGTTTAAAAGAGCTTGCAGGCTAATTTTCCCTTGAATTATTTTTCGGGCGTTCTTTACAACCCTTCCCACTTCGGCAGCATATTTTTCTTTAAAGTTGCCACTATTGGTATAGAACACGGGAAGATCGGTGAGCAGGGCCAATAAAGGCTCGTGGATGTCCGAAAGCTTGGCAAAAGAGGGTTTTTGGTAGGCACGTTCCGGGTCGAAATCCTGTTTTTTCTTCTTCTTCTTCGAACTGTCAAAATACAGGGATACGACATCAGGGATATCTGCATGCTGCTTTGATACAAAAATGCCGCGTTTGTTGAGTTCCGCAATCAGATCAACGTTGTGCAGACTAAAAACAAGAAAAGGGTCATTGTCTATTTCTGCGCTTATCTTATAAACGACCGCAGCCAAATGTTTGCAGGGTACTGCCCAGTCGGGGCAACTGCATTGCATTTTAAAGTCTGTCCACTGCTTTGGAAAAACCTTGAGATCCATGTTTTCGGCTATGGCCATCACTTCCGGGTCAAGTTCCCTGTTCAACATTTTAGAAATGATAACGGGGCGTTCTGCCAAAGCATCCACAAACACGCCCAGTTCAGGTTCAAAAAATGGCGGCAGGATAATATCAACCGCGTAGGGCGTTTTGCGGCTACCTGCCACCTTTGCTTTGATGCGGTTCTCATTGATCGTTATTTTGGTAACAGAGCCATTTCTGGCATAGGTGCTACCTCTTGCCAAACGGTTACTGTAATCTATATTGTTGAGAGCGTTGAGCCATTGTTCTCCCCACCAGGTTTTGCCAAACGATTGAGCCATTGAGATATTTTATTGATCGCAACGCGAAAATATCCAACAGGGAAGTTCTGAAAATCGTCTCTTCAAAAGTTTTTGCTGATTTTTTCAAGAAAATGTGGATAAAGAATCCTACTGATTGGCCAATCGGGCTGTTCAGCAAATTGGTATTACATCTCAATTGACGATTACTCACTATACATACCGTTGACCATCGGTAAGTCCACAAGTTCATCATCTTTTCGCGATTCAGCAACCCGTACTGTCAATCATCTCATGGAGTCCTACTTTATTCCCAGCTATGGAATCTAGCTGAATGACAATGGCTTTTTTGCGGTTGGTATCGTCTGTCATTCCGTTTCATCCGATTCGTTTTTACCAATCTGTTTCGGAGTGTTTTTCCCTTTTATCACCGTTTTTGCGTTCTGGGCTGTCACCACTTTTTTACCTGTTTTTGCTTCAATTTCTTTTCGGGTGTTGCCTGCGATTGTTCCGCCTTGCTTGGCGATTGTTTTGTTTTCGGTAAAATTTTTCGGTTTCTTTTCCTTGCTAATCTCGGTGGTGGTTGCTTCTGCCAGCATGTTCAACACCAGTTCAAGGTTGGTCATGTTATCCCGAAGGTTCTCTTTTTTCAGTTCTTTGTGTTGTTTGTAATGCTTTACCGAAAACCCGCTCCATGCCTTGGTAATCTCATCGGTAAGAATAGCATACTCCTGTCCTTTTTTTACGCCACGCTCATCCCATTCATCGGTAAGCTCCTTGCGCACTTCAATGCTTTTAAGGCGTTGATTGATCCATTCTTTGGTGTAGCCTTTTTTTAGATACGTTTCCATAAGGCGATCAATGCCTATTTCAGGGTCTTCGATCTCATCTATGCGCTCACGCCCTACTTTTGCCAACCACAGTTTGAACGGTTCGGCCTTTTTGGACGGCACGGACTGGATTAGGCGGAAAAGCTGCTCGGTATCAGCAACATCAGTCAGCCTTAGCTTGCCGTCTTCAGCAGGTAATTTCAAACGGTTACAATTTGTAACCGTTTCATTTCCTTCTTTCAATAATCTGTTCTTCAATACTTTCCAATAGTTCCTTGCTCTCTGGTGGGTTGGCTGGTCGGTAAGCACAGCAATAACATCCACAATAGAAAAAAACCATTTCTCCTGTTCCTCATCCCAATGGGTGCGAACCTGTTTTTGCTCAAATAGCTTTATGGCGTTTTCCTTTGTCATTTTCATTCCTGGTAGGAATCCAAAGTTAGTCAATGGATGATGGGTTTTTCGGTGTTCTTCGGCATCTATCCAGTAATGCACAGTAGCAATTGAATCTAAGATAAAAAAAAGCGAACCCCTTTCAGGATCCGCCCTTTTCAAACCCAGCTTGCAATAGGTCAGTTAACAATCACTCGCTGAACATACCGCTGACCATCTGTTGTTGCCTCAAGCAGATAGACACCGCTTGCAATGCCTGTAAAATCTTCTGAAGCCATACCAGAACTGTTTACCACATTCCTAATCGCAACGGTTTTTCCTACCGCATCCATCAGTTTCAACGTAAGCGCATCGGTAGTGGAAATACGTACGGTGAATGTGCCAGAGTTGGGGTTGGGGAATACGACAAGTCCGTTTTCCATTCCTCGTTCTCCAATGCCAACCATTACAGAGATACTGCCTGAAGCTGGCGATGCGCAGCCGTTCTGGTTAGTGTAGGTGACAGTATAAACCCCAGTCGATGTCGGAGTAATTTGCTGCCCAGTCTCGTCTTCCAGCAATTCACCATCAAGATACCATTGGTTTCCTGTTGGATAGGACGAACTTAGGACACTTCCCGGCATAACTATAATGGACGGGGCAGGCGAGAATGACAACAGGTCAACATTTAACCCATTCGTTCCGATGCAGCCGTTTTCATCTGTCACCATCACCTCATAGTAACCATGGTCATTAACGGTGATTTCCTGTGTTGTTTGGCCAAATCCCCAATCATAGCTTTCAAATCCTTCTCCAGCATCAAGAACCAAGGTCGTCCCATTACAAATAGCCGTATCGTTACCAAGACTTACAATCGGTAATGGATTGAGGGTAAGTTCAAGCGTTCGCGTACTGTCGCAGCCATGAATGGATTGAAATACATCTGTGAACACTCCTGCATTAGTATATCCTTCAAAATCCTCTCCATTGCAAATAGATGCTTGCATGGTAGAAATAGGATTCTCCCAGACGGCAAGATTAAGGTTACGGATACTGTCACAGCCGTTGACAGCGGTGAACACATCTGTATAATTGCCAGCTGTAGTGTAATTCTCAAAGTTTGCACCTTCACATATCTCAGCAGTGATGGAAGCGTATGCAACTTGAAGCACATTGAGACTCAGTATTCGTGTGCTGTCGCAACCATTGGCGGCATCAAACACATCCGTGAACACGCCCGGGTCGCTGTAGCCCTCAAAGGTTTCATCATTGCAGATGGTTTGCGAGAAGGAATATTCAGGATTGGGAAGAATGGTCACGTTCAGCAATTGCGAATCAGAATCATCTTCGCCATCATTGGCACCAATGGCCACCTGATACTGTCCTCCTGCTGCGCTGGCAGATGAGAACGATACGGTCTGTCCGTTGATACCGATGGAAAGGTCAGAAGCAAGACTCGGATAGACCGCGCTTTCCACCACCGCTTGCACACTTATATCTGGCTGGGCGTTATCCACATCGGTTATCTGCCCGTTCAGGTTAAGCTCGATAGTGGCACCATGACACAACTCCAACGATTCCTGTTCACCCACCACGGGTGCATCATTTACTGGAGCAACTTCTATAGGAATGCTCTGCGAAATGGTTAACCAATCGTGTGTGGCCTCAAGTTCAATGGACGTGCTTCCGTTGTAGTTAGCATCCAAGGTGATGAAGATGGAATCGCCCACCACCTGCACCGTAATGCCGCTTCCGTTGCCTGTTACGTTAAACGTCAGGTCATCCGGAATGGAATCAGGGTCTGCAAAGAGGTCGTAAATGCTGATGGCAATGGTTTCGTCCTCGTTGGCGGAAAGTGCAGGGCCAATGGCGATGGGTGCTTGCCGTTTCATTACTGTGTGCTGAATGCGGTAATCTGAGGAACCTGTAAGACTGTTGAAGAGCGGGATTCCGAAAATCGAAAGTTTCTGAGTGATGGAATCGTATGAGCAGAAGAAATTATTGGGGTCATCAAGCGGAATTTTCGAGTACGTAGTATCACCCAGTCTTCTCAAGAGGTAGATGCTATCAAGAGCAAGGTAGTTAGGCTGATCTAAGGCAACCGCCATTTTCATGACCGCAATGCTTTCATAAGGATTCAGAATCTCTATAGTGCGAGATTGAGGAACAAGATTCAGGTCATCGAATCCATCGAGATGGCGGATAAATAAGCTATCGTTCTCCGCTCCTTCCACATTCCCGACAGTACATGACTTCTTGTAGAAATTCGTGCCATCCATTAACTTATAAAGCAGACTGTCAACGGGATTTACATAATTTAATGGGTCTAGAGCAATCGTTACGTTGGTCTGGGATGGTATGACAACGACAATCTTGTCCTGATAACCGAATGCCGTTATTCTCACTCTCATTGGCTTATTCAGTATTCGCATGGAAAAGCTGGGGTCATTTCGTTCTGATATGAATTCCTCGCCCACAAAAACATTATAGGATACCGGTGGATTTTGAATAGAGAAATTAACAGTTCTAGCATTCTCCACCATGGAATTACCCTGATAGTAATGCAGGAATTTTGTCATGGTAACGGTATCAACTGAGCCAATGAAAGCAAGGTCGGTGTGATTGAACCCCTCCTCGATTGGAAGGTCAAAGACGACCTGACCGTTCTGTTGATAGATTGGAAGGTTTGTGTAGATTGTAGTTACTGGACTGGCAAGTCCTTCTCCCTCTGCTCCGAAAGTGCTTGTAATCTTAGCGACAGAGGAAACATTTATGCCTTCAAGTCGCATCATCACAGTTGACTGAGAATGGATGAACTGTCCGTTAACAGGCCAAGTGGTCACATTTCTGACTGAATCGGTCTGCGTACTAGCTTTGAAGAAGGGTATGCACTCCTTTGAATGTTCATATGATGGTGTGAATACATTGGATTCATAGCCTGCCGCGGTAATTCGCAAAGAATCAATGTTATCATAGTCAGCAAGACTTTCGTGGACAAAGAATCCCTTGTCCTTGAAACGATGTGGCGGAGTCCAAGCCCCGTCTTTGTATGTACTGATGCTGGCGTTAGAAACATACGAACCAAGCGCAGGATAGCTCTGGACTAACGCCAGCAGCGGCTCGAACGCAGGTGAGGCTCCAGGACTTATCCTGAAATAGTAGTAATCGCTTTCAATGGTACCATAGTTCACGTCTCCAACAGAGGGTGTTGCAATCACCTTAACACGATACTCACCCGATTGAAGGTTCAAATAACTTTCTTGTTGATCGGAGAATCGAACCCCGTGAAATTTTCTGGGAAAGCTTCCCACTTCATTCCAACAATTTCCGTTTCTTTTGTCAATAACCACATCGTAAGCAGCGGAGTGAACGGAGCGCCATGCGAAAGTCGGTGTGCTGTTGTTTATCGTTGTGAAATTCGCTGAATTCAATTCGGTATAGCCTAATGAACTTGAATTGTCAGCAACGATGAAAACATCTGCTACCTGAAATCTGCCCCAGTAGTTAACAGGGGCGTTATTAATTGGATTAGAGACGAGGTAGTTTCCTCCTGAAATTTGGGCCGCTCTGTTAGCACTCTCATGATAACTGGAATTTCCTGTTAGGGTATTTTGATGAATGTATCGTATTGAGTTAGAATTGACCTCTCGAATAATTGCAACGTGCCCCGTCATAAATAGTATGTCATCCACCTGTGGGAAATCAGGCCCGTTGTTACCAAACAGTGTGATTCCATACTGTGGGTAAGCGTTAATGAGTCCAGGCAATCCTGTAGTATTGTAGTCCGCATCTATAATGGAGTACCAATTACTACTTGGCATAAAAGCGATTTTCTTCGTCTCACGCATGAATCTTTTTATGTATTCCTTGCATTCCCATTGTGTTATAGTTGATGATTCATTGTTTTCTCGGCATATAACATTTTTGAAGTGACCGTGGGGATACCCAAGAGTTGTGGATGAGCCGCTGAAAGAACTCATGGTACGGAAAGCCATCAATGGACTGCACTGAATTACAGTCCCACTGGAGTTAAGTGCTATTACTTTCCATGTATAATCTGTGTCAACAGAAAGAGGACTCGATATTCTCACGAGAGTAACTGAAGATGGAACGGACGCTACTAATAGATCATTTTGATTGGAATACCCTGAATAGCTTTGGATGCGCTCAGAATTAACATTGCCAATTTCCAATTTGTACGAGGTCGCTCCTAAAACAGGTTTCCAAGAGAACTCAGGCCATCTGGGCATATTCAATGCAGAGGTTTGGGCATACTGAGATGTTGTTTCGCTGGAGAAATTGCCAGTTCGGGGATATGTGTTGTTCTGATGATTTTGAGGAGTTACTACTTCAATTTGATCACAAACAGAAGAACAGCTTGTGAAGGTAGGAGGAGCATTCACTCCAACAGTCACACAACTCTGGTTACTCTGGCATCCATTCACCGTAGCTGTTACACAATACTGCCCGCTCATGGCGGCAGTAGCACTGCTTCGGGTTGGGTTTTGGGTGTTTGAAGTCCAGCCGCTCGAATGTGTCCAGCTATAAGTGGCCCCGCTAATTGTGTTTGCTGAAAGCGTTATTGTGTTTCCCTGATCTACTGGAGAGTTAGAACCTGCGGTGACGGACGGAACAGGGGTTACATTCACTGCAACTGAACCACATGCGGTTGACCATTGTAGCGTGGAGTTGTCTCTTGCTCTGATATAATACGTTCCACTCGATGGCGCAGTAAAAGTTGCTCCTGACCCAGAAGTCGTACTGGTTCCGCATGTGGTACCTTGCCAATACCATGTGACGCCAGTTGGAGGTGTACCACCACGAGTTATAGTAGCGCTTCCGCAATTTGCAGTAGGTTCTGTTGGATTTGGCGGTACACCCGGAGGTGGAATGGTGCTGATGGTCACGTTAGTGCAACTTTGTGCACTTGTGCAGCCATTGGCAGTTGCGGTTACGCAGTAGTTCCCTGCCATTGCCGTTGTAACATTTGTGCGTGAAGGATTTTGTAAAGAAGAACTCCATCCACTAGAATGTGTCCAGCTATAAGATGCCCCTGATATGGTTGTGGCGGTTAGGTTGAGTGTCTGACCAACAACTAAAGGCGAAGTGGACCCAGCAGTAACGGATGGTGTTTGACCTATAGAGACGGCTACAGAGCCACATCCGCTTGACCATAAATTGGTACTTGAGTTGTAAGCGCGGATATAATATGTTCCACTTGAAGATGCAGTATATGTTGCTCCCGAACCGAGGTTGGTGTTCTGACCACATGTGGTTCCTTGCCAATACCAGGTGACACCAGTAGGAGGTGTGCCGCCTCGTGAAAGAACGGCATTATTGCAATTCACGGTTGGAGCAGTTGGGTTAGCAGGTGTTCCGGGAGGCGTTGGAGCGGTTATGGACACATTGGTGCAACTCTGAGCACTAGAGCAGCCATTCACTGTAGCTGTCACGCAATAATTACCCGACATGGAGGGAGTAACCCCAGTTCGGGAAGGATTTTGACCAGACCCGCTCCACCCTGGTCCTGACCAACTGTAGGAAGCTCCCGATATGGCATTTGCAGTAAGGTTGAGTGTCTCTCCAGTAATGAGCGGAGAATTAGATCCAGCACTCACGGAAGGTATAGGTGTTACGTTTACAGAAACAGAACCGCAGCCGGTTGACCAAAGCCCTGTATTGCTGTTGTATGCTCTGATGTAGTACGTTCCGCTTGACGAAGCGGTATAATTTGAGCCGGATTGCCCAAAACTTGTGCCGCAAGAAGTGCCTTGCCAATACCATGTGACACCACCTGGAGGAGTACCATTACGTGAAATGGTGGCGCTACCGCAATTGGAGGATGGAGCGGTAGGATTGGGAGGTGTGCCAGGCGGGGGATTAGTAACAGTTACCTGAACACTCGCACATCCTGAAACGTCACACCCGTTTTCAGCACGGACATAGTAAGCTCTAGTTGAGGAGGGTGATACTGAAATGGAAGACCCCTGTCCCACATATGTTCCTCCACATGAACCAGAATACCAGACCCAACTTGCTCCGGTTCCTAAACTACCACCAGAACGGGACAAAGTTGTGCTGGCACCTTGTAGAATTGAGCTCGGACTTGCGGATGCTCCAGAGGGAGATGATGAAATTCCGCTGGATAAAATTGAAATTGTTTGAGGATTAGAATAACCACCACAACCTGAACCCGAGATTAAAGTGGAATTATTGTAATTCATATTTCCAAGATCAAATGACCAAGGGCTACCAGCAGGATACACATAAGAGACCACGCGGATTGTATAAGTTCCTGGATTAGAAGTTGTCAGACCACCCAGACCGTTCATTGCACCGTTTGTCCCTACAGCAGTAAGATTGGAATTGAGCGTCAGAGTATTGCCTGGTGAAAGAGAATAGGCATGGGCTAGCAACTGACCAACCTGTGTACCTGAAGAGTTGAATAGGTATGCTTTAATGCCACGATAAATCGTAGATGACCCAGTATTTCGAACAGTAAAGGATATGTTCTTCTCGCAGTCTTGAACAAGTGTTCCGCTAGAATAACTGAATTCAGGAGCAATAGCCACAATTGATGAGTTAAGGCATAATTGTGCACTTGCATCGAAGAAACTGAGTGATGCAAGGAGAAACCAAAGGATTAACTTTTTCATAGCGTATTGTTTTTCGGGGTTCAGGAGATTAATGTGTATTCAATAGTTTTTCTGTGCCGATGTGACTTCCATTGGTATCCAGTAAATTCATTAGGTAGATGCCAGTAGGCGTGGTTGATAGGTCAATGGTTGCACTATTCTGCCCATTCAAGCTTTGCTGCATCAGCTTACGTCCTTGCATGTCATAAAGTGAGATAACGCATCCATCCTCAGGCAACCCAGCAAGATGAAGCGTTCCATCAACCACAGGGTTCGGCCACATTCGGAATTCATCGTTTTCCTGCCCTTCAATACCCACAGGCGCATTGCAATTGCTGGTGGCATCGGTAATAACGGTTATGGGTTGTGGGTTTACGCAGGTGCCACATGCCTCGGTGGGCACATCAAAAGAGGCCGCGTACGTCACAAGCCAAAGGTCGAAGTTGGCAGGGGTTTCCGTGGTCACATAAGAGCGTAACAGCAGATTGTAGTTATTAGGTGTGCTGGTGGTAATGCCTCCCAACCCATTGAAGCTGTTGATGCCCACAGGCAGGGTGCTTTGGTCGAAGGTGATGGACTGCCCTGCCGCTAAGGTGAAGGCATGGGCAAAGATGTTGGTCACTACGGTGCTGTTGACATCATCCATCAGAAACACCTGAATGCCGCGTGTAATGGGAGCAACGTCCGTATTGGTAACAGTGAAGGAGACATCCTTGCTACAGCCTTCCACCAGCGTACCATCCCCAAGAGAGAACTGAGGGGCAACCGCTACAATATCGGATGCAAGCCGCAGTCCGCCCGATGCCAATACTGTTAGTGTCTCAGGATTCTGGCAACCGCCAACACCTACGTTCAACCATGCTCCGATTCCGCCTGTACGGTATTGCACCCGCAACATATAAGTTCCGGGCTGAGAGACCACATTGGCCGTAGTGAAGTTCAGTTGTACCGTTCCATTAGGCTGAATGGTCACAGCATTCTGCAGGTCGAGGTCGGTGAGGTAGGCACCTTGGTCTGTGAGCAGTTGTAGCACCACATCGCCTGTCCAGGCACTTCCGCCTGTGTTCTGCACGGTGGCGGTTACGGTAAGACTGCTTCCGTGTATGGCCACGGAAGGGTTCGGAGTGATACAGCCGGAAAGAACAAGGTCGGAACTCGGATTCGCGGCCTGAACCGTCAGCCCTGCAGGATTGGTGCAGCTACCTTGCGGCACATCTGCCCAAGTGGAAGTTCCCGTGGTCTGATATTGCACTCTCAATTGATAATTGCCCGGTGCGGATGTCACCGAAGCCGTGGTGAAGGTCAGCTGTACTGTTCCGTTAGGTTGAATGGTCACAGCACTCTGCAGGTCGAGGTCGGTGAGGTACGCGCCCTGTGCGGTAAGCAGTTGCAGCACCACATCACCAGTCCATGCACTTCCGCCTGTGTTCTGCACGGTGGCGGTAACGGTAAGGCTGCTGCCCTCTATAACTGTAACAGGGTTGGTGGTGATGCAGGCAGAAAGAACAAGGTCGGAACTCGGATTCGCGGCCTGAACCGTTAGCACCACAGGGTTTGTGCAGCTTCCCTGCGGTACATCTGCCCAAGTGGAAGTTCCTGTGGTCTGATATTGCACTCTCAGTTGATAGTTGCCCGGAGCGGATGACACCGAAGCCGTACTGAAGTTCAGTTGCACCGTTCCGTTAGGTTGAATGGTCACGGCACTCTGCAGGTCGAGGTCGGTGAGGTAGGCGCCCTGTGAGGTAAGCAGTTGCAGCACCACATCGCCAGTCCAGGCGCTTCCACCCGTGTTCTGTACTGTTGCGGTGACTGTAAGGCTATTGCCTTGTACAGCAATGGCTGGGTTCGGGGTGATGCAGCCTGTCAAAATCAATGATGCAGGAGTACCGTTGATAACAACATTGGTGCAACTCTGAGAACTGATGCAGCCGTTGACTGTAGCTGTAACGCAATATTGTCCACCCATGGAGGCATCGGCATTGGTTATTGAAGGATTCTGAGTGCTGGATGTCCAAATGTTCGGCCCTGTCCAACTGTAGGATGCACCCGAAATAGTATTGGCGGTCAAGTTGATTGTTTGCCCCGAAGCAAGTGGCGAATTGGATCCTGCCGAAACAGAAGGAACAGGCGTTACGATGACACCTACTGACCCACACCCTGTTGACCAAAGCCCAGCACCTGCATCATACGCTCGGATGTAATATGTTCCGCTGGAAGTGGCAGTATAGCTAGCACCTGACCCTAAGGCTGTACTCGTGCCGCAAGAGGTTCCCTGCCAATACCACGTTACTCCATTTGGAGGAGAGCCAACACGAGAAATGGTGGCACTTCCGCAGTTGACACTTGGTGCTGATGGGTTTGGTGGCGTACCGGGCGGTGTCGGGGAACAGGCACTGGTTGTAAACGCAGCCGATGTAGCGTAGTTGGATACTGAGTTGTCGCAGCTTGTGCGGGCGCGTACTCTCACATAATAAGTGGTACCACATGATAGACCAGTAATACTTGCACTAGTTCCTGTAATGATGCTTTGGGCAACTCCGTTCCCATAGGTTACACTCGCACTGATGCCAACCACATATTCGTAGGTCACGTTGGCACTTCCAATAGGGCTGCCAGCAGACCAAGAAACACTTGCCGCTGTCTGTCCTGTGCCGCTCCCAGTTACTCCACTTGGAATGCCGGGAGTTGTGCACGGTACGGTCTGATTACAATTTCCAGTCGCATCGGTGATGATTGTTAACGCTTGGTTATTGTTTCCACCTGCAATACCAGTACCTGGATCACCGATATACACCAGCCCCAAATCATAGGAAGATGGACTTCCGGAATAGGTTCTTCCCACCAACCGCAGGGTGTAATTGCCCGGATTGGAGGTTGCAAGACCGCCAAGGCCATTAAAGGCGCTTATTCCCACAACTGCGGTGCTTGGGCAAATGGTCAGTGACTGAAATGCTCCTAATTGAAAGGCATGGGCGAGAATCTCGCCAATCTGTGTACTTCCTTGCATCAGGTACAATCTCACACCTCTGTTTATGGTTGAACTACTGTTGTTATACACCGTGATGCATATTTCTTTATCGCAGTTCTGCACCAAAGTGCCGCTCGCCTCACTAAATTGAGGGGCATCGATGCTCATGGAGGTGACCTGCAACTGGGCACTAACGTTAATGACGTTGAAAAATGCAAGGCTAAGGAGGAGTAGAAATCTTTTCATTGATTAAAGGGTTGAAAATACTGGTTTAGTTGATGCGATAATATGACGTAAAAGCTCTGGAAACGGTTGAACGCAAAACTCTTACCACCATGTGCGTATGTTGTATTGCAAATCTGGTTGGTTTTCTCCATAAGCCACGCCTACTGCCCGTGCAGCTTCAATGCGTTGGCTTTGGAGGTCAATTTCGGTGCGTAGTTTGAAGTCCCATTCGCGGCCATCAATCTGCAACATGCGCTGGCTTACGGTAGATGCAAGCGTCTGCGCCTCAGCAAAACATGCCGAATTGGGTTCAATTAGCGCAAGCAGATTTGCTACTGCATTGGCACCACTGGCATCAGGGTTGGCCGCCCATCGGTTGCGTGCCTCGGCCAAACGCATTTGACAGTCGCGGTCAATCAACTTTTGGAAGATGGGACCTACCGCGTCCATACAGCGAGTGTAGCAATCAAAGCATACTTCTGGCACGGTGGTAAGCCTGAAAATGGCCTCTTCAAATTTGTTCTGACTTTCGAGCATTTGCGCTTCTTTTATAATAAAATCGCAGCGTGTATTGTAGTACTCTATGATACGCGTTTTGCCTTTTTCTGCAAGTGACTGCCACGCGGGCGCATTGGGTTTTATGTTTTGAAGTGCAGCAGTATATGCTTTGGTCTCGTTGATGCCTACTCCCTTAATTTCCATCGATTCGCTGGCAAATCTCACACCATCTATACCATCGCCCACATAGAGCGTTAGCTCCAAGGTGTAGGCATGCATGGGTGGGGCGGTAGGTGTAATATCTTTGGTGAGAACCACCACATTAGGGGTAATAATGAACCGTGGATTCCAAGAACTACCACCCATGCCATTCTGAGTGGCAATCTGATTGAGCTTGTTGGCGAGGTTGCCCTTTACGCTTGCCGTCAATCCTTCCACCTGATCTGAAACAAAGGCATTGAGAATAATACGTGCGTTGTCGTCTGATTTTGCTTCGCTGTTCTGTGCCATGATGTGACAGACACTTAGAAGGAGTATGATTGTAAAAAGAGATTTTTTCATGACTAAAGGGTTTGCTTTTGCTGAATAATGATTTGGTTATTGGATCATGATGATGGCTGCACCAAGACCTTCCATGTCTATGTTGACGTTAAGCCCTTTGGAACGGAGCATGTCAACCAGTCCCTCTGCCCATTCTAGCGCATCGAGGCTATTTCCGTCTTTTCCGTAAAGGGGAATGCGTACCTGTGTGAATTCCATGTAAAATTCATCCGCATCACCCGTAGAGAATCGGTTCTTAACCGTGTTGGCTCTTACCCAATCGCGTATGAGGCGAGAGAGCGGCTGTCCTCCAACGGTGGAATTCAGGTTGCCATTATAGGTCTCGTAGGTCTCCACCATGAGAATGGTTTCTCTTCCGTTCTCAAAAAGGTCATCAAAATGTTTCTGTAGCTGGCCATTGAACATATCGATGTGCGCAAGTACCGCTTCTTCCAACAATAGGGGTAATGGTGTGCTGGCTGAAGGTTTTCCAGTTCCAGAGGCTCCAGCAACTTGTTTGTCTGTATAAGCATCAAGACCTCGGAGGTTAAAGGTGATAGATTTGCTGGGGCCTGTTTTATTAATAGTCCATCCGATTTGCATCCAAATGTCTGCCTTGGCCACCTTTTTCAATTCACCGATGGGGCTGCTTTGCGCCCCTCGCATGTTTCTCCGTGCTGCCCTCCGTGCCAAACTGTTCAAACTGCCTTCAAGATCTTTCAATGGGAAACCTCGGTCTGCCATGAGCTCATTCATCTTACTGATAACCTGCATCAGTTCAGAGCTTTCCTGAACTGCCCGCTTGTAATCAGGTACCTTCGTGATGGTGCCTTGGTTGTCATAGGTTTGCATAAAGCCGTTTTCCAGACACCAGTTGTCGCTGGGAACTACCATAATCTCCGGCTTACGCGCCTGAGCATTGGCAGTACTATAACTTGTGGATAGAAGTGTTGCGATTAATAAAAGTATGTATGGGTAAAATCTCATAATTGTAGTTCTATTGGTTTGTTTTATTTAAGTATTCCGTCCTCTTTCATTTTGGAGATGAGACCTGGGCGATCGACCCTCAGAATGAGTCCGAACGTTACGCCCTCGCGAGATTTCAGACGTTCTCTAGATACCCTGTTTTCAATACGTTCATCTTTTGAACTGACAAATTTTCGGTATAGTCCCTGATCGGAGAAGAATGCATTGAAATAATCTTCATGCACCATCCGTGCGTTGACCTCGCCCAGCACCGGACGTGGGTTGCAGTCCTGCTTTCCTTCAGTAACTCCATTGAAAAGGACATCGCGTACAACATTCTTCTTTGCCTGATCCACGGCATCGGTGAATCGATAGCGGCCATTTCCCCATGCCTTTACTGTTACAGAACCGTCCAATTCTGCACCCATGCATTCGGTACGGAATGTATAATTACCGGCTATTTTGCGTTGTGGATCGGTACAGCCGTATTGACCGATGACCATGGTGTAAACCATGGCCAGCGTGCAACCAAAATGTACTAGTGATTTGTAATTCATCATTTTCGTTTTAGACCTTTTAGAATCCGCTGCCTAGCGCTTTGAGTATGCCAGCATCTTCAAGATCTTTGCGAAGCAAATCCTTAGAAACGGATACAACCACCCCTACTTTATATTGATTACCTACTTTTTTTCTGTCACCTGCGGCCACGCTACCGTCTGCAGTAAGGTTTGTGAACTTTAGGTATTTACCTCCGTTGGCAAAGAAATCCTTGAAGAAGATGGCTTTTTCCTGTTCCAGATTAGGATTGGAGGTGAGAGGTCGTTGTGTACATCCTGCGCCAGAACCAGAGAAGCCTTTGAATATGATTCCATGTACTGCATTCTTCTTGGCCTGTTCTATTGCCATGTCTACTTTCTTGGCATAGGTCCAGACCTTTAGCAGATAGGTTCCTTGGGCGCCTACTCCCATACATTGGATCTCATATTTCCATTCGTACGTGTTTTTGTCAGCCCTTTTGGATTCTTTCTTTGTCTGCGCGTTCAAACTCACATTCACAAATAGTAGGAGAATGAATGAAATGGTGATTCTTAAGGTATTCATCTATTGGTTTATTATGGTTGATTAATAGTTATAGCGTATTCCGAGGCTTATTTGTGGTCCAGTTCTGCGCTTGAACCATCCGCCATCATAGACATCGCCCCAGTGAATGCCTTTATTGAAGACTACGTCTGCACCACTAGCACTCTTTCCTGTAGGGGTGAATACTTCGGTAACGGCCCATCTTGCACCCAAAACCACTTGTAGGTTATGCAGTATATTGGTTGCAAGGCTAAACCCTGGTAAAAGCATTACCGTACCGAAGGAAGCCTTTGTATCCTTCCAGCTCGCACCTTCGTAGCCAATCCCGAATTCAACACCTGCGGAGAAGTTTCGGGCGAAGTAGAATTCCTTCTGAAATCCGCCATAGACGTTAAAGAATGACTGTCCTTTGGGACCTTTCCCTGCCTCGGTGCCAAAAGCAGTTATGACACCGTCATTATACTGTTTAAAGTCGAGGCCACCGCCAACGTAAATTTTCATTCCTAAGAGCGTCTTTTTCATGAACCTCCCAAGCAACTGGGCAGTATTGTATTCCACCCTCAAGAACGGACCACCGATACCACCGTAGGTATAGCCAAGCGTGGCAGATATGCCAAGGTCGTTCTTCTGCTGCATTAGCATTCCTCGGTCTATTTTCTTTCCAGCAACTTGGTAGAATTTGGATATACATGTATCGCACACGGCCATTACATAACCTCCCGGACAATCGTCACATGGCGCTCCTTGCAGCGAATTGTCAAAGATGCTATTGGTTGCGCGCACTACTCCTTTCCGCTTCGCGAAGGTGGTGCCATCCTTCTTTTCTCGGAACTCCCATACAAAGAACCGTTGGTCTGGGCGCAGACTTTCTTTCATTCCTATTTTAGCCACGATTGGTTTTCTTTCAAACACCGTTGTCTTGGTCTGAAAGGCTTCGAATAGGGTTTCGTAGTCGCTCATGACTGCATTGAGTCCACGGAGAGAGAATGTATTGAGGAGCTCTTGCTTTGATTTTGGTTTCGGGGTGGTAGCTGCATTTTTTATAATGTCAACAGTTTCTTTCTCCCACACCTCTAGGTCTTTGTCAATCTTTCCAACGAACTGCACTGGAAATTCGCGGTCATCAAATGCCTTGATGCGGAGTTTTCGGATAAGTTCTGGCTCATTCTCATCGGGCCAAAGCTCATCGTAAAATGCTTGTTGAACAGGTTCGCTGAAATCGACCTTAAACAGATAGCCGCTGACCTCTCCTACAAATCCTTTTCCCTTATCCACATTACTCTGTATCTTAACTATACCCTCCTGTTGTTTCTTGGCAAACTCTGCCTCGTTCATAATGTCATGATAGTGCATCAGAAGGATGTAGGAACTGTTCACTAGGTCGTTGTACTGATCCAATACTTCGTTTACTCCTCTGCTCATGGCCTCTGCCACGGCCACATCCGCATCGGTGGCATTGAAGGCAGCCCGCTGTTGCAGCGTGCCTATTCCCATGGTGCTGCTACTGCGGTCTACCTCAAACCAGTTTGTGTAGATTGCATTGGGAACTTTGGCCTCACTGAGCGACCGCGCCAAGGATTCGCCCACCAAATCGTTATAAAAGAATTCGGGCTTTTTCTTGCTAAACATGTTCTTAAAAAAGCCGCTCGGCACTTCAAAGCCCCGCCCCTTATTCAAGGTAGTGTCGTGGAGTGAGCACAATAGTTGCTTGATGCCCACATTATTGTCGTCATACTTGGTGGGAATGAGCAGACTGTCATACAGCACTGAGGTATAGCGGGCATAGTTGCTCTGTGCCGTATTTAAGTGAATGATGGTGAGTCCTGCGCGGTTATACTCAGAATTTACCGTGCCTTTTTTCACCTTTGGGGCAAGGCTGTCGAATTCTGCTGGGCGATAGGCCGCAGCTTCTAGTACAGATCTATCCGATTCATCAAAAAAGTCGGGAAATTCCTGCGCGCTCCCGAAAGAGGCTAACAGAGTAAGGGATAGTGTGGTGAGGGTTGATTGTAGATATGTTCTCATTTGGTAAGTTCTATTGCGCGTTGTATGGTTATTCTTTCGCCATTTTCAAATCCGACCACGAAGGAGCCAGGTACCTGACTGGTTTCTCTCAGCCCATTAGCAAATACTTTTGCCGCTCGGTAGTTGCTGAACTCACCAGTGGTGTACTTGTGCCAGTCCTGATGCTGGTCGTACACCACCTCATCATTTATTCCTAGTCTGCGACCTACTGTTGTGGACACCTCGTATCTTTTCTGTGCTGCCAATTGCGCTCTGAAAATGACACGCTCAGAGGTAGATGCGGGTACACTTATCGGCTTTGGTTTAGGAGCAGGTGCCTGAGCAACTGGTTCGGGCTTTGGAGTAAGTGTTTCTGACCTCCTTTGTGGTTCTGGTTTTGGAGCAGGCGGTTCTGGCTCGGGAGCAACGGTTTTTATCGGTGCTTTAGTAGGCTGTTGCTCTACCCGTGGTTGCTGTACAGGCTGGCGCTTCTCTTCCGCTTTCCTGTCTTTTTTAGCAGGTGGCGTGGTTGATGCCAGTTCGCCACCGCCATACTGGTTGAATTGGAAGCGTTTCTGCTGGATAACCGCGCTGGAAGGTTCTCCTTCATTGTTCATATAGTAAAAGGCACCACTCATGGTCACTTCGCCACTGGTCATGTCTGATGGGACGGTGACCAAAAGTGTAAGGTTCAGCACCTTCTTGGCGGGTGCATCCATCCATAATACTTTGATATTGCCATTATCATAGGTGAACGTGCCTCCTTCGCGGTCAAGCGGACTGACCTTGAACCTTGGATTGCAGACCAGTTGAGCCTTTGCAAAGCCCACCACATCACTTTCCTTATTTATAGTGATGTTGACGGGAAATGGTTGTAACCAGTCCTTGCTCGGAAATTCAACAGTGGCATCCACCTGCTGGGCGTGGCATAGCGTTGTAAATAGGAGCAATGGTAAGAGTAAGGTGTGTTTCATGTTCATTTTGTGTCGTTCATCAAATTAAAATCCTTTACTCCCCTTCCAGCCTTGCTAAATAATCTCCTTCGATGGCCGATGTGTTGTACACATTGAGCAGGTCGCCTTCGGGGCCAAATTCGGAGAACGGGAGTGTGAGTTCGGTTTCGGGCTGTAGGGTATGACCGATGTTGTCTGTCGGAGTCTCATCTGCCAATGCGCGGTAAAATACTAGAGGTACAGAACCCAAGTTGCGTGCGGTTATGCTGCTCTGTTCTGCAAGACCCTGAAATATGTTGAGCACCGCTTCTGACGCCACCGGCCCTTCTTTTTCGGTGCCCTCACCCGGAGAGGAGATATACACAACGCCCCATTGCCGCGCTTTTCTGCGTTTGCTGGGTGCATCGTCTTCACTAAATGCCGCCTCTACCTCGTTCCACATACGCAAAATGAGGCTATCTACATCCCCACGCATGGCGGCCACGGCCTCCTGTGCATTATCGTATGCGGTTTTAAGATTTGCTTGTCCGTTGGCGGCTGAAGAGAAGGCATCAAACACCAATTGCACATCGGCTGCTGTGGGCATGGCCATCGCTGTAAACCCGGCTGCTGTTCGTTGCGTATCGCCCGTTAGCAAGCGCTCTCCCCATGTGTTGAGTTTCTCATCAGAATCCAATGGTGGTACAGAATCGCTGCTCACGTCTAACTGATAGTATGCGCGTTGGGAGGCATTGAAGACCCCACGCGCCACTCCATTGTTAAATCCCTGAAAGAAATGACTTACGAACATGCGCAGCCTATTACGCTCTGGATTTATGCTGGCTGTGCCTGCAGACTGGTTGGCAAGTGCAACGCCACGGGAAGTAAGACGCTGATTAAATTCTGGCTGAGCAAGATCTAATCTTGCAATGGTAGATGGGGTAATGACAACGACTGTAGCAGGCACATTATCTTTCCTTGTTTTGCCCATGTTAAGAGCAGAAGCACGTTCTTCATCGGTTCGGGGTAGTCTTCGTATCGGCATGTTTTCCAGTTATTTGAGTGAATTTTGGGATGTTCTATAATTGGATGTTACGAATGCGTCATCGCAAACATGCAACATCTTGTTTGTTAAATAATGTTGAGGTATATATCCTGTCAAGTGTTCAGAAATTCTTTTCCATATGATTGACAGTCCTGTCAGATGGCTAAAAAAACTTTTTTGATGGGCTGACAGGGTTTGCATGGCGTTAGAAAAACCTTGGCCATGGGTTGACGGGGTTGTCAGCGCACCAGAAAAACCTAGCTCATTGGTTGATGGGGTTGTCAGACCACCAGAAAATATGGGTTGGTTGTATGATAGGGTTGTTTCCATACCACCAAAGTTGCGAGTGCGGTGGGGTGGATAAAAGGTGGAATGCCCTTAGGGGCATAGGGGATATCCCTTATGAGAAGTATGATTAACGATTTTAGAAGTACGATTTGGAATTGAGACCCTTCGTTCCTCAGGGAAACAAACTGAAACAATCAAACCAGCGACCTGTAAGCCTGAGGAACGAAGGGTCTGGATTTTCTCTGTGCCTATGCGTGAAAAACACACCAAACCTCCCCTAACCCCTCCTTTTCAGGAGGGGAATTCGGACTCAACCCAACTCGCTTTGGTGCCGAGCATACCACACGGCCAGTTCGGCCTTGGCATATACGGGAATATCCTGTGCTCTAAGCTTTTCAAAAATAGCTGTTCGGTGATTGTCGAGGGTGGAGGCAGCAATGCCTAGTGCGTCTGTCAGTTGTTTATCAGGCTGGCCTGTTGCCAGTAGTTGCAGAATATTTTTTTGGGCTGGGGTAAGTGAATCAAAAGCGCGTCTGGCGGGGCTCGTGGTACGTAAGGATTCACGCACCCGTCTTCCTTGGTATGAACCGCCTGCGGCCACGCTTCTGATGCACTGAATGAATCCTTCCCGACATTCATCTTTGGTCAATAATCCGTCAACATTGGTGGCCGCTATCTTCCGCAGAATGTCTGGGCTATCGTGGCTGGTCATCACCATCATTCCCGCCAAAGGCGCCAATTCGCACAGCTTTTCAATGTAGGACAGAATGGTGTCTTCATTTCCAAAGGAGAAGTCCATGATAAGCACATCGGGCAGTTCATCTATGGCGTGTAGTTGGCTGATGGCGTGCTTTGGGTGGGGTGCATCGCCTACATGTTGCAAATCGTCATGGCTCGTGAGCCAATTGATATAACCGCTGATGACAGACGGATGGTCTTCTATGATGAAAACGCGAGTGGGGCTGCTCATGTGCGGTGCTGTTAATCGGTGAGTGGTACAATAATATGCAATACAATGCTATTATTGTCTTCCCCAAATCTCAACGTGGCCCCTATCAGTTCTGCCCGTTCGCGTAGGTTCTTTAGCCCAATGCCGTTTCCATTCCCGTTAGATGGTTCTTCGGCCCTACCATTAGGGTTCTCAATACTGATGTTCACTTCGGTTGCCGTGCGGTTGAGACGCACCTTGATGAGGTCTTCGGTTGCCGTGTGGCGCAGTGCGTTGCCCAATCCTTCCTGCAACATGCGGTAGATGTGCAGTGCCTTATCGGCAGGAAGTTTCCACTGGGCATCATCGGGCGGTTGCACCATCAGCACCACTTCGCGGCCTGTGTGGCGGTGGCGGCCAATGAGGTAATCGGCCATTTCGGGCAATGATGTTTTCTGAATGTCGGGCATGGCCAAATCGTGGCTAATGTGGCGTATCTCATCGCGCAGCCTACCTAGTTCGCTACGCATGTCAATAGGTTTGTTGCTCTGCGCAGCCATCTGTAACCCGAAAAGTTCGCCCGCCACACCATCGTGCAGTTCGCGACTAAGTCTGCTGCGCTCAGCATCGCGAGCGGCAATGCTTTGGGCAAGAATCTCGTTGCGTTTCCGTTGTCTAAAAAGCAGGAAGCCCGATAGACCAATTCCAAACAGTAGAAAGCCGCCTCCTGCCATGCCTATAATGGCGAGACGATGACTGCGGAGTTGGGCATCTGCAATAGCATCCTTGGCCTCTTGTTCGGCCTTTAGGATAACCTCTTTTTTCTCGTAATCAGCTTGTATGCGTTGGCGTATGACCTCTTGTTGATTCTCCAACCGTTGCAGACTATCGCGCAGCGCGACATAGTCTTTGTATGAACTCAGTGCGGCTGAGTACTTGCCCAACTTCTCGCTCGCCTGCCAAAGCACTTCTGCTGCATTCCTCTGCTCTTCCACTCTGCCCAATCGCTTGGAAATAATCCATGCTTTTTCTGCCATGTCCATAGCACTGCGAGCGTTGCCCTCCATCATCAGGCACTTGGCCATATTGCGCCAAATGGTAGCAAGTCCAGCGCTGTCTCCACCAGCCAACATAATACTTTCAGCTTCTTTGAACAAGATTTGACCCTTCTCATAATCCCCTTTGCCTGAATGAATGCTTCCCATTGCACTCTTAGCATCGGCCATTCCCCTCGAATTGCCTATTGCACTGGCAACAGAGTCTGATTTATAGAAGTAGCCGATTGCCTTGTTTGCTTCTCCCATATCTTGATAAGTATTGCCCATGGTCAGATAGGAGGAGGTTAATAGCTTTTGGTCGCCCATTTCAATTTGCAACGGAATCGCTTCATTAAGCAAAGCAAGGGTTTGGTCGTAATGTCTAAGCGTTTTGTTGATCTGCGCCAGATTGGTCAGCACTATTGAAATTCCCTCTTGGTCATCTGCCTGTTTGCTGAACTCACGGGCTATCTCATAGCTTTTTATGGCCGCTGCAAAGTCGCCAGATTCTCTTTGCACTGCAGCAATGTTGATGTGCGCGGTTGCCATACCATAGAGGTCATTTTTGGCTTGTTTCACCTTCAGGCTCAGGTTAAGATATTCCAATGCCTTGTCATATCTCCCCTGCTCTACCAATACCATGGCCATATTGCCCATGGCGTAGGCCAAGAGCGTACTATCGCCTAAGGATTCAAACACCTCCACACTCTCTTGATGCACTATTGCCGCAGCGTTAATGTTTCCAATTGCGCTGTAGGTCATGCCCATATTCGTAAGGCATTTGGCATAGGAAAGACTATCCGACCGCTTCAAATGCAACTCCTTGGCCGTTGTCAGCAGCTCCAAGCATCGCTCATAATCACCCACATACATATAGGCAGTACCTAAGTTTTGGGTCATAAATGCTTCGCCCTTCATGCTACCTATCTCCTTTTCAATGGCAAGTGCTAAAGTGAACTTGTCTGCGGCCTCTTGAAAACGTCCACTACGCAGTAGCCCGCTACCCTGAACACCCAATGCCTTAGATATGTGGGCCTTCAGCCCTTTGGCTGTGGCAAACTCCAGCTGCAAAGCAGCATAATACTGAGCGCTGTCTGGAGCGGAAAACAGATATCCGTCTTGTATCAAGGCGTTGACAGCTTCAAGTCTCGATGTATCGGGTTTCGATAGGTCTTGCCACACCTGACGTAATGAATCCAAGCGTAGCTCAGGCGACTGTGCACGTGTTTGTTGCGCTGTCTCAGCAGATTTCTGACAACCTGGAGCAAGCATTACAAGCAAGCTGGCGTTCAACAGAATCCCCCAAAAAGAAAGTATTTTATTCATGTTCCTATACGTTTATCGGGATTATCATTCTCAGCTGTATTCTGTTGTCCATCATTGTCATTTCAATTCTTCCCCCAATGAGCTCCGCCCGTTCATGCAGATTTTTGAGTCCAATGCCGTTGCCATTTCCGTTGGTGCGTTCTTCCGCTTTGCTGTTGGGGTTTTCTATTGAGATTTTTACTTCGGATTGGCTTCGGTTGAGGCGCACTTTGATGAGGTCTTCGGGCGCGGTATGGCGCAGAGCGTTGCCCAAACCTTCCTGCAACATGCGGTAGATGTGCAGTGCCTTATCGGCAGGAAGTTTCCACTGGGCATCATCGGGCGGTTGCACCATCAGCACCACTTCGCGCCCCGTGTGGCGGTGGCGACCAATGAGGTAATCGGCCATTTCGGGTAGCGATGTGTTGGCAATGTCTGGCATGGCCAGATCGTGGCTTATGTGGCGAATCTCATCGCGCAGCCGAGCTAGTTCGCTGCGCATGTCAATAGGTTTGTTGCTCTGCGCAGCCATCTGTAACCCGAAAAGTTCGCCAGCCACACCATCGTGCAGTTCGCGGGCAAGTCTGTTGCGCTCGGCATCGCGGGCGGCAATGCTGTGGGCAAGCGTTTCGTTGCGTTTCCGCTGACGGAACAAAAGGAAGCCTGATATTCCCAACCCAAGCAATAATAGGCCGCCACCTGCCATGCCCATCATGGCAATGCGTTGGTTGCGAATGCGGCTGGTGGCAATGGCATCTTTAGACTTTTGTTCAGCTTTGAGGATGGTCTCTTTTTTCTCGTAATTGTATTGAAACTGTTGGCTCATGATGCTACGTGTGTTCTTCTCATTCCAGACGGAATCACGCATCTGAATGAACAGTTCGTGCATTTCCAACGCCTCCTTGTGCCTGTTCTGCAGTTTGAATGCCTTGAAAAGCGTGTTTGCAAGATTTCCTGTCTCAAGAGGGTCGCTCGCCTCCTTTGCCAACAACAGCCCTTCTTGACCAAGCTCGATGGTCTTCTGCACCTGACCGATTTCAAGGTATATCGCGGCTTTTCCATTCAGCGATGAGGCGACATACGAACCCATGCCGAACTGACGGAAAATGACCGCGCTGCTGTCGTACATGCTCAAGGCAATATCTGTCTCGCTATTCTGCTTGTATAGTTCGCCTAAGCTTTGCATTGAATGGGCCATTCCTTCAGCATCGCCCATTGCTCTTCTCAGTTGGAGGGCGCGCGTCATCTTTGGTCTTGCTTCGGTATATTTCTGTTGTTTGATGAAGTACTTACCGATATTGCTCAACGACATAGCCTGATAGTAGGTGTTTCCAGAGGATTCGGCTAAAGAAAGACAGTGTTGATGATATGCGATTGATAGGCTGTCATTGCCTTCATCGGAATGTATGCCCCCCATATTGTTGTATGCCACGAGCATGATTGTTTCATTGGGCATGGCCTCTGCCAATTTCAGGGCTTTCAGGGTCTGCTCTAATGCCAATGGGTAATTGCCCCGTAGACGATTCAGGTTGCCGAGGTTCAGCAGAACCTCGGCCATTCCCGAGGGATTGTCCGTCTTTTCCATGATGCCCAGACTTTTCTGGTAGGTAATCTGTGCTTTGGACATATCGCCTTGGTCACGGTAGAGTGTGCCAAGATTGTTCAGACAGGAGGCCAATTCGGGCTGATATCCACCCCGCTCCAAATACTCGGATGCTTCTTCAATGAGCCTGTACGCATCTTCCGCACGTCCCAAGCGGTAATAAGTGGTTCCTAGATTGGTCATGGACTTTCCAATTCCTCTTGCATCACCAATCTTCTTGGCCATCACCATGGTCAAACTGTCATATTCCAATGTTTTTTTAAAATCCCCCATCTGAGCATAGGTATTGGCCAGATTGCCATAGACCTCCTTTATTCCCTTTCGGTCACCTATGGCGACATATTGTTCAAGCCCAGAAATGAGGCTTTTCTCAGCATTTTTGTTCTGTCCCAGCATGAGATAGGCCGCTCCACGGGTATTGAGTGCCTGTGCCCTGTCGCTTTTACGGTCTTTCTGCTCGGCATCGCTGAGCATCAGTTCCACAATGCGGAGCGCGCTGTCGGGGTCGGTATTCATATACCCTTTCCAAATGATGGTATGGATGGCCTTGTATCTGTTGGTGTCAGCCTGCTTTGCATCATTCCATACCGCCCAAAGCGAATCGTTTTGGGCTTTTGGAAGGGACGATTGCCCGTTAGTTTCCCCTACAGCCAATAGAAGCACGCACATCAGAATGTGGAGCCAAAAGACTCTTCTGAATACGCCTTTCGCACACTTTAGATGGGTGAATGTGAAAGATGCTGCTGGCTGCGTGTTTGTGAGGTGTTCCATGAGTTTCCAATTTCCATTTTGGAAAAATAACGAAAGACATTCAAAATGTTACATCGCCATTGCCGGCCTATCCGTCTAACTTTACCAAATGGAATTTTTATCGCATCTCGAATTCAATATCCTTTACATAAAGGCGCTGCACATCATTTTCGTCACCACGTGGTTCGCAGGTCTGTTCTACATTATCAGGCTCTTTATTTATCACGCGGAAGCGCGAGGTATGGAAGAGCCTGCAAGAAGTATTCTAGAGAAGCAATACAAATTGATGGAATGGCGGTTGTGGTACATCATTACTTGGCCATCAGCCATTCTTACCATTGTCTTCGGAACTTGGATGATAGTTGATGCCCCAGGTTATTTAAGCATGCCGTGGATGCACGTGAAACTAAGTATGGTTGGTGGATTGTTTCTGTACCAGCTCTATTGCCAAAAGATCTTCCGAAAATTTCAGAATGATGAAGAAGCTTGGAGTTCAGTCAAACTTCGCGTTTGGAATGAGGTGGCTACGCTTTTTCTTTTCGGTATTGTATTCGTAGTAGTTCTGAAGAATTCCGTTTCATGGATTTTTGGAATCGGAAGCCTGATTATGCTTGCAATTGTAATGATGGCGGCCATCAAATTGTATGGAAAGGCGAGAAAAGCCTCCCCTAACCCCTCCAAAGGAGAGGAATTGCACGATTAACTGGCTTTGGTGAAAACGAACAGAGTCGTCAACTTTCAAAAAGTTGACGACTCTATAACTTGGATTTAAGTCAGGCGCAATCCCACCAAAGGCGAAAAGGATGAGTAAGTTATTAGATTATCGGTTATTCAGTAGCGCAGCCCCAATAACCACTAACCCACTAACAAATAACTATTCAGAAACGATACGCGCTTCTTTATTGGAAAGTCTTACAGAAGCCAACATTTTATTGGCATCTTCAATAGAGGAATAAGAACCATAAGCCACCATGTGACCGCTTTCGCCTTGACCAGCATATTCGGCACCAAAGCCACGCTTAATCATCTTGGCAACGTAATCCGCAGCTTCGTTTTTCGTTCTGAAAGTGGCAGCAATCACTTTGTAGCTGGCAGAGTTTTCCACAATCTCCCAAGTGCCTTCTTCCAAATCAACCTCGGTTGACGGAATGGCATCGGTTTTTACCACAATAGGATGGTCGGTATTCTTGGCGAGATACAGCGAAAGATATTCCTGCTCATACTTGGCCGCAAGCGCATCTTCCTTTTCAAATCCTTTGTTCAGCCAATTTTCATCAAACTGGCGTGCAGAATATGAGGCCTCCGTAGTGATTGCAAACGGATTCAGCTGGTGGGCCAGCATTTTGCCATTGTTCAAAGCACCATTTTGAATCGGAATCCATGCCAAAAAACCAACAGCAACAGCCGCTGCGGCATAGGTTGCCATGCGTTTGATTGGAAGCGTACGAACGGTTGTGGCAACGGGACCATCGGCAGCAACCAATTGGCGCACCTTATCCACGTTGTCCTTCTCAACTCTATTAAGAGAAACCGGCTTTAGCCCAAAGAACTCATCTTGAATTCCTGGTGTTGCCACAGCCTCAAACTCAATACTTCCTTCAACGGATTTCTTGAGATTACCAAGACCTTCCCAAACAACCGTTTCTCCATTGTTTAATCGGAAGCGTAGTTCCGAAATGGCATCGGTCAGTAATTTGTCTGCTGTTGAATAGCCTACTTCATTTTCTTCTGCGAATGCAGCAATCAGTAAACCATCATTATGAGATAAACGCGCATTGAAAATCACCGTGTTCTTTGGTGGATGAATACGGTTACGCAATTGGTCCAACTCAGCGCTCATGTGGTCTTTTACAAACCCACCAAATCCTGGTATAACCACCAAAGGCTGCTCGCGCAGCTGATTAGTAATGATATGTCCGAGTTGGTTTGACAACATGTGATTGGAAAGCGACAAAGTAACCGTTTATTAGCAGGAAAAGAAAAAGGAAAAATGAAATTTGGAAAAAGAACCATGAGGAAATCCAATAGCCTGTTTGTCATGCTGACGAAGGAAGCATCTCAGTAGTGCGTAACAAGATTCTTCGTTCCTCGGAATGACAATGGAAAAAGAAAAAAGGTTTACAGAGTTGATTAAGTTGATAGGAGAGAACTTAATCTGGTTGCCCGTTTTACTGCCACTAAGCTAATCAGCGGAGAGACAAACAGAGACCCTTCCTTCGTCAGGGAAACAAACGGGTCTTACCTTTTCCCGTTTTCCTTTTTTTTCATCAAACCGAGCATTCTCGCGAGGTCTTCAGGCGTATCCACGGAATTGCTTTCGTGTTCTGTTTCAGCGAGTTGTATTTTAAAACCATTGTCGAGCCAGCGTAATTGTTCCAACCTTTCACGGATTTCGTTTGAAGATTGCGGCAGTTTTGAGATGGTTTTTAGCGTATCAGCGCGGTATGCATAGATACCAATATGCTTATACGAATCCTCCAAAGCGGAAAAAGCCTTACGGCTGAAATTGATGGCTTGGTTCGTAGTGGTTCTCTGCACCTTCACAACCGTGTCGCTTTCAAGGTCTTCCTGACTATCCATCTTTTTGATGAGCGTGGCAATCTGTGTCTCCGGATTTTTGAAGCAAGCAGCAAGCTGATTGATTTGCTCGGGTTCTATAAAAGGTTCATCTCCTTGAATATTGATGATAATATCTACATCTGAAAGGCCACCTAAAACTTCAGCACAGCGGTCGGTACCAGATTGATGTTCTGTGGAGGTCATCACTACTTTTCCACCAAAACCAAGCACATGGTTGAAGATGCGCTGGTCGTCTGTGGCAACAATAACATCACTTAGTGAAGTAGCTTTTTTTGCTTGCTCATATACACGCTGAATCATGCTTTTTCCCGCAATATCAACCAACGGTTTGGCCGGAAACCGTGTGCTTGCGTAACGTGAGGGAATGATGCCGACAATCTTGGTCATGGGGCAAATGTAGTTAACCGCAAAGACGCAAAGTTCTTGCAGAGGGCGCGAAGGATTATTGAGCAAGAAAATTCGAAATACTAAATGAAGAAATTCGAAAGGATGCTATTTCAAAAGTTGCAGTACTTCCGCCTTTAGCTTCGGGACATCACGAGTTGCGATGGTATAAATAATCTCATCCGAAATGCTGTCATAACCATGGATAATCTGGTTTCTGAGATTTACAATCTTCCGACCTGATGAGATTTTAACCGCTTCATCCTCAGTTAGAATTCGATTCATCGCCTCACCGATTATTTCTAAGTTCCGTTCGATAGCGCGCTTTGCTGTTCGGTTCTTCTTATACAGATTGAAATCGTTAACAGGCGGCAAATCCTGTTCAATTTCGTCAATTGCAACAAGAATATCTTCCAACCACACCTGCACCTTATCCATATAAAGGAACTTTGGTTTTGTCAATCTCCGCTTTGAGAAGTCGGTTTTTTAGGCCTCGACTTTCCAAAAGGTCAATAGGTCGTTTGAACAGTTGCTGTAGTTGTTCCAGTAGGTTGAAGTAATTGTCTGTGTATTCGAAAGGGTCAGAAGTCTCTATATCAACCAACAGGTCGATGTCGCTATCAGCAGTCAACTCATCACGAACCACCGATCCGAATGCAAACAATGACCGAACCTTGTTCTGCGAACACAGTTGCTCAATGGCTTGCCGTTTTCCTTCGAAGAATTTCATATTTCAAAGATAGTAAACTTCTACTATCGGAACAGCGTCACACTGCTGAAATGGGAGGATAGAAGGAAAGCACGAAATTCGAAATGAAGAAATTCGAAAGAAATCAGTGAGTCCTGAAATCGTTGTGCATTGTATTGAACTTCGTTGCAAAATAGATTTCATACAACGCCAATTCTGTGTCATCTTCAATCGGAATGAAAGCTAACTCCTGATTCATCAAAACGTCTTTAATGGGGTTTACATATGATGTGAACTCATCACGTTCCCATTTGGTAGGTTTTTCACCAGTATGTTTTTGATAGAGTTCCCTGGCAATACGATATGCCAATGTTGCCGTTACTGCGTTGTGTCCTTTTAGATGCTGCTGAATTCTGGATGGCATGTTCCTCGTAATTCCTGCGTAGAACGGATGATTGTCGTGTATAAAAACGTAAAGACCCCTTATTGTCTTTTCATTTTTCAAGACATGGTCATCCGCCAACAGTCTCAATGACCCGACTTTTCCGCAGCCTTCTTGCCCGAAGTATTTCATAATGGAAAACTTCTCTTTGAGTGGGTCAAACTGTTTAAGCTCTTTTGGGAATTGATTTTCCATGTTCCTGACACTATAGCCAGATTCAGGTTTCCTGTGCTTTAGAAAGCTGATTATCTCTTCTGAATTGTAAGGACATTTCAAACTCATCTTATCTTAAATTGAGGCAGTTTCGAGTTTCTTCATTTCGAATTTCGTGCTTTATCTAAAAAGCGTCACACTCCCACTCGGATTCCCTTCTGTTCCTTCAATGTCGCGGTAAATAATGCGATAGACATACACATCGTTCTCCACCTGCTTGCCTTTGTAGGTGCCGTCCCAACCTTTTTCCATTACTGCGGTGTAGAATATCTCTTGCCCCCAGCGGTTGAAAATCCACATCTGGAATTCCTTAATATTCTCTCCGTAAGCACGGAAAGTATTGTTGTGGTTGTCTTCATTTGGAGAGAAGGCATTTGGGATATAGATGCTGATATGTGGCGTGATGTACACATCCAATGTTGTTTCATCTACGCAACCATATTGGTTGATTACTTCTAGATTAACGGTATACGTACCGCTATCAATATTAGTAGGATACACGTGAGCAGGTGTGGTGATAAGATTCTGAACCGTGGTTCCATCTCCAAAACTCCAATACCATTCCGTTGCTCCACTTGAGTTATCTGTGAACTGAAACTTAGGACTGAGAACGCTTGCTGATTGCGGCTCAACGCTAAATCGCGCCACAGGGTTTGGATAGGCAGAGATGTAATCAACCTTTTGCAATGTAGTCACGCAGTTGTTGTTTGAAGTAGCCGTAAGGGTAACCGAGTACGTTCCAGTATCAGCATAACAGTAGGCTTGATTGATTCCATTAGTGGTTTCGCCATTACCAAATTCCCATGAATAGGTATTGGAACCAGTGGCAATGGTTGATGCATTTGCAAAGACAACGCAATGCGGCACACATCCCGAAGGATTATCCACCGCAAAATCAACCACCGGGTTTGGATAAACGGTGATGGTAGATGTGGCATCGTCAATACAACCCAACGTAGAACCAACCACGGTATAGGTGGTAGTGGCAGTTGGATTCGCAGCCACCGAAGCACCTGTCGTTTGGTCAAGACCTGTTGCAGGACTCCATACATACGATGTAGCCCCAGATGCGGTCAAATTTGTTGTGCCACCATTACAGAAAGCAAATTGAGTTGGCGAAACAGTAACGGTCGGTGTCTGGTTGACCGTTACCGTCATGGTAGCGGAAGATGTACAGCTAAGACTTGTTCCCGTAACGGTATAAGTCGTGGTAAGCATTGGGTTGGCAGTCACGTTTGCTCCCGTAGCAGCACTGAGGCCTGTGGTCGGTGTCCAGCTATACGTGGTTGCACCACCTGCCACAAGTGGTGTGCTTGTGCCACTGCAAATGGTCACATCTGGGCTAACGGTAGTAACCGGAATCGGATTTACCGTAAGTACAGCCCAAGCTGTGTCGTTGCAACCGTTTGTAGAACCAATCACTTGGTATGTAGTGGTTGCTGTCGGATCCGCGGTAACGGTCGGACCTGTTGAGGTGTTTAGCCCCGTTGCTGGAGACCACACATACGTGGTAGCACCAGCTGCCGTGAATCCTTTCGAATCGCCCAAGCAGATGGACGAAGCAGGCGGAGTTACAGTTACAATCGGGTAAGGCGTAACCATGATGTCGATGGTTTGTGTGTCGGTGCAGCCGAGTGTAGTCCCTACTACAGTATAGGTAGTAGTTGTAGTTGGAGTAGCATCTACCGAGCCTCCTGTTGTAGCACTCAATCCAGTAGCAGGAGACCAAGCATAGGTAGTTGCTCCACTTGCGGTAAGCGTAGTGGTTTGCCCGCCACACAGCGCAACGGCAGGACTCACAACAACAGTCGGAGAATTATTCACCGTAATATCAAATGAGGCATTGGCACTACAACCGTTTGTTGTTCCGGTAACGGTGTAAGTAGTTGTAGTTAATGGCGTGGCATCAACCGTTGTTCCGGTGGTTGTGCTCAGCCCTGTGGTAGGAGACCAACTGTAAGTAGTAGCACCGTTGGCTGTGAGTGTAGTGCTGCTTCCGATACAAATTGCAGGAGCAGCAGGTGAAACTGAAACTGTTGGAGTTGGACTTGCTGTAATTGTTGCATTTGTTGTAGCAACTGTACAAGCGTTTCCTGTTGTTGTAACAGTATATGAAAACGAGCCACTAACAGTCGGGGTTCCACTTATTGTAACAGTTGTACCAACTACAGATAAAGTAACACCTGCTGGCAAACCAGTAACTGTTGCTCCTGTTGCACCTCCACCCAATGTCATTGTGATATTGGTAATTGCTGCATTTTGACAAACTGTTTGGTCGGATGCAGCTGTGATAGTATGAATTGGATTTACAGTAATCGTTGCATTTGTTGTAGCAACTGTACAAGCGTTTCCTGTTGTTGTTACTGTATATGCAAATAATCCACTAACAGTCGGTGTTCCACTTATTGTTATTGTTGTACCAGAAACGGATAATGTAACACCTGCTGGCAATCCAGTAACTGTTGCTCCAGTTGCTCCTCCACCCAATGTCATAGTGATATTGGTAATTGCTGCATTTTGACAAACTGTTTGGTCGGATGCTGCTGCAATAGTATGAATTGGACTTACTGTAATAGTTTCATTTGTTGTAGCAACTGTGCAAGCGTTTCCTGTTGTTGTTACGGTATATGCAAACGTGCCATTCACACTTGGTGTTCCACTTATTGTGAGTGTTGTGCCTACAACCGATGAAGCAACACCCGTTGGTAATCCTGTAACTGTTGCGCCAGTTGCTCCACCTCCCAATGTCATAGTGATATTGGTAATTGCCGCATTTTGACAAACTGTTTGGTCAGATGCAGCTGTGATAGTATGAATTGGACTTGCTGTAATAGTTGCATTTGTTGTAGCAACTGTGCAAGCGTTTCCTGTTGTTGTTACGGTATACGGAAACGAGCCAATAACAGTCGGTGTTCCACTTATTGTAACAGTTGTACCAACTACAGATGATGTAACACCTGCTGGTAAACCAGTAACCGTTGCTCCAGTTGCTCCTCCACCCAATGTCATTGTGATATTGGTAATTGCTGCATTTTGACAAACTGTTTGGTCGGATGCTGCTGTGATAGTATGAATTGTATTAGCAGAAAGAATATTCACAGTAGCGGTTGAGGCGCAACCCAAAGAGTCGAGAATATTAACAGTATAACTACCCACGGCCAGCCCAATGGCAGTAGCAGTAGTTTGAACCGGCAGTGTATTCCAATTATAGGTATAAGGAGGCGCTCCGCATGTTGGATATACTGTGGCTGCTCCATCAGTAGCTTGTGGGCAGCTTGTGTTTATTTGTGTTGTAGGAGGGTTATTGCTGGGAGGGGAGGTGAATTCCCAAAAATCAGCCATTGGAGCACCACCTACCAGACCGGTACCTACATACCCCTTGTTACAGATAGAAAAGCCCATTGAATAAGCACGCGGAACTCCTGCAAAATCAGCCATTGTAGTCCATGTGTCGGTACTTGGATTATATTCGTAAAATTGGGTTAAATAAGTTCCATCATAAGCCGATCGCCCCACTCCCATATACCCTTTGGTGCCAATACCAAATCCAACAGTTTGGTTGCTGGCGATGCCGGGAAAGTTCGCTTTTTGTGTCCATATATTCGTTGCTGGATCCCATTCCCATAAATCGTTAATAGATGTCCAAACACCATTCACCTGCCTCTGTCCTGTACCTAAATACACTTTACCACAAATAGAAAATACGGCAGGATAAATTCTAGGAGTGCCGGGGAAACTCGCTTTTTGTGTCCAAGTACCCATAGGCGGATTAAGGTTAGGGTCATACTCCCAAAGATCCATTATCATGTTAGCATAAACATTGGGATTAGTCCCTACTGTAAAATAGCCCTTATTGCCTATACTAACACCTCTGGCGCGCATTCTTGGTCCTCCACCAAAATCAGCTCTTTGCGTCCATACATTCGTTGCTTGGTCCCATTCCCAAAAATCTTGTTGGGGATTGCCATCCCACCCTGTTCCGATATATGCTTTTGAACCGATAACAAAACCTGCTGCATAAACTCTGGCAGTGCCTCCAAAGTCTGCTTTTTGGGTCCATACATTGGTGACTTGGTTCCATTCCCAAAATTCTTTTGTATGCACACCAGGATTGTTAATTGACCCTGTTCCAATATATCCCTTGGCTCCGATTGACAATCCTACTGTAGAATAACGGACTCCTCCAGCATGGTCGGCTTTTTGCGTCCAAGTTCCTTGTGCATTTACTGAATTGGTAATAGCAAAAAAACATAGTACTAAATAGAATAGGTGTTTCATAAATTGCAACTAAACAGCTAATGATGTTTTGGGCGAGAAAAACAATACACTAAAAGAGGCCAGAAAAACAACTCTTAAGAAGGGAGAGAATGGGCTCATGGTGGGGTATAAAGCGTCCGAAATTACGTTTTTATTTCACTGGTTGGTTCGGTTGCGAGAAAGACTGATGAATGGGGTGGCGGAATCTTCAGGGGTTTTAAGCGATTGATAACAGGAGAGAGTTTTTTCATCACTACGTTTTTGCATACAGGCGCGGGTAAAAGTCATGTGGCGTTTGCAGCTCCTTATCCTGGCAAAATCATCGCATTAGACCTGAAAGAACTCGGAGGTAAATTTCTGTGCCAGAAAGACGGGTTTTTATGTGCAGCTCAAGGCGTTGAAATTGAAGTTGCATTCACTAAAAAGATGGGTGCTGGTCTTTTCGGTGGAGAGGGTTTTATCCTTCAACGATTGGAAGGAGACGGTTTGGCTTTCATTCACGCAGGCGGAACGATTATTAAGAAAGAATTAAAAGCAGGAGAAACCTTGCGGGTTGACACGGGCTGTTTGGTGGCCTTTGCACCAACAGTTGACTACGATATTCAGTTCATTGGTGGCTTCCGAAACTCACTTTTTGGTGGTGAAGGGTTGTTTACAGCTAACTTAACTGGACCTGGAGTTGTTTACTTACAATCGCTTCCATTCAGTCGATTGGCTGATAGAATTTCGGCAGCAGCACGCTTTGGCAGAAAAGGGGAAAGAAAAGGAGCTGCCGGTTTAGGAGGAGGCTTACTCGGAAATATTATTAGTGGAGATTGAAGGGGAAATCCGAAATTTTAAATGAAGAAATCCGAAAGGGTTTGATCAGGTAGGTCAAAAAACGCACACCAAATTTCTTAGCCGTAAAATGTATTGCTCACTTTACGCAAGTTGTTTCGAATGTAAATTTTTAGAATTTCGTGCTTTGTCAATACTACTGTTTGCTCAGCGTTTCATGTTTGTTTACCGCTTCTTCCCATTCCACCATTTTCGAATCTAAAGTTTGCTGTTTTTCCTGATACTCTTTAAAGACATCACGTTCAGCTAAAGCTTCTTTGTATGCCTGAGTATCAAGCATTAACTCATCCAAATCAGCAATTTCCTTTTCGATGGTGGAAATTTCATTTTCCAGCTTTTCAGCCTTATTCTTCACAATTCTAATTTCCTTTTCACGAGATTTTCTAGCCTTCTGTTCTTCCTTACTTTCCTTTGTTCCTGCCGATTTCGCTTCAGCAACTTTCGGTTTATGACTAAATTCTTGAATACTACCTGCCTTCACTTTTTCCAAGAATTCATACACATCGCCAATATGCTCCTTCACATTTTGGTCCTTGAATTCATAGACTTTCGAAGTCAATCCGCTTAGGAAATCCCTATCGTGAGAAACGATAATCATGGCGCCATCATACTTCTGAAGTGCTTGTTTCAACACATCTTTCGAGTGCATATCCAAGTGGTTTGTCGGCTCATCCAGTATTAACAGATTCACTGGTTCTAGAAGCAATTTGGCAAGCGCCAACCGTCCACGTTCACCACCAGAAAGCACACTTACTTTCTTGTCTGCATCTTCTCCTCCAAACAAGAATGAACCAAGAATATCTCGCAGTTTTGTTCGTACGGGGCCTCTTGCAACATCATCAAGTGTTTCAAAAACGGTTTTGGACGAATCCAAAGATTCCGCTTGATCCTGAGCATAATAACCCATGGCAACATTATGGCCCAATTCCATCTTACCAGTATAATCGAGTTCACCAACCAAGATCTTCGAGAATGTGGTTTTTCCCTCACCGTTTTTTCCAAGTAGTGCTACTTTCTCGCCACGGTCTAGCATGAAGTCAACGTTCTTCAGAACTTCTATATCGCCATAACTTTTGCAAAGGCCTTCTGCCAACACCACCACTTTCCCAGCACGTGGAGCAGGAGGAAAGCGCAAACGCATTACCGAAGTATCCTGTTCTTCTACTTGAATTCGCTCAACCTTATCCAAGGCTTTAATTCTACTCTGAACCTGTGTGGCTTTTGAAGCCTTAGATCGAAAACGATCTATAAAACGCTCGGTATCGGCAATGTATTTCTGTTGATTTTCGTACGAGGCCATTTGCAAAGCAATTCGCTCAGCCCGCTGTTCTACGTACTTTGAATAAGGAACTTTATAATCATTGATTCTACCAAGCGTAACATCAATTGTACGATTGGTGATGTTGTCTAGAAAAGCTCTATCGTGAGAAACCAGAATCACTGTTCCGGTGTGGTCTTTGAGAAATTCCTCCAACCATTCAATAGAAAGAATATCTAAGTGGTTTGTCGGTTCATCCAGCAGTAAAACATCTGGGCGCTGCACAAGAATTTTTGCTAGCTCAACACGCATTTGCCAACCCCCACTAAACTCCTCCATTTTTCGAGTGAGGTCTGAACGAAGAAAGCCTAATCCCATCAGCACTTTCTCCACTTCAGCATCTGCCGTATCTCCTCCAAGCAAACTGAAACGCTCGTTAGCAACATGCATATCCTGAATGAGCTCCATGTACGAATCGGTCTCATAATCCGTACGCTCCTCCAACTGCTTTGTGTAATCCTTCAGCTTCACATCAAGTTCCTGCAACTCGGCAAGCGCGCTATACGTCTCATCAAAAATGGTCTTTCCAGCCTTCGGCTTGATGTCTTGAGACAAATACCCGATGGTGGCTCCACTTGGTTTTGAGACGACACCAGATTCAGCTTCTAGTTCACCAGCGATAACTTTGAGCAACGTTGATTTACCGGCCCCGTTTTTCCCAACAAGACCAATTCTATCTTTTGGGTTGGCCAGAAATGAAATGTTATTGAAGAGAAATTTTCCGTTGAATTGAACGGAAACCTGATTAAGTGATATCATATGAAGTTATTTCGAGTCGATTCGAGAAAGTGAAAATGAATTATTTTTTTGCAGAACGAGGCATTTTTGAGAAGCATAGCCGTAGCTATGGTTCTAGAAAATAACGAAGTTGTGTGGAAAAAAATCATTTTTTAACCAGCGAATTCGACTTGAAACAACTTCACTGCAAAAGTGCAGATTTGTCTGCTGAAATATGACGTTAGTTGCGATGCTTTTCAAGAATGTGGTTTCCTTTGTCGATAAATTCAAAAATCGATGTTAGAAGGAACCAAAATGTACAGCATTCTTAAAATGAAATGCCCGCGCTGCCATGAGGGTGATTTGTTTTTAGTCAAAAACCCGTATAACTATTCTAAACTGTCAAAAATGCCTGATAGATGCCCAGTATGTGAGCAGAAATACTGGCCGGAACCAGGTTTTTATTACGGTGCCATGTACGTGAGTTACGCACTTACAATAGCAATAAGCGTTGCTGTTTTTGTAGCAATGATTCTGCTATGGCACTTTGATGTAATGTGGTATTTGGGCCTCAATGCTACTATAATCCTGTTACTCTTTCCGCCAATTTTCAGAGTTTCACGGGCTGTATGGTTCAACTTTTTTGTGAGTTATAAAACGCCAGAAGAGCGTGCTTTGCTCAATCAGGAAAAGGTGTGAAGGTCATTTCCTTCTAGCGTGTGAATACCTTTCAGATTTTCCTTTCCTAGCTTAATCATTGCATTGGCAACGGTTTTTCCTTGAATACCCTTGTATTTACTGAGGGAACCGATCATTAATGGGTTAACGAGTGTCATTACACCTTTCCCGACCAATTCGCCTAGGCGGAATTCTTTTCGTTCGCCCATTAGCATGGAAGGGCGGAGGATAATGAGTGATTCGAATCCGATTGCTTCAAGGTCTTTTTCCGTTTCTCCCTTTACCTTCAAATAGAAATTTGAGGCCTTGGGGTTTGCTCCAACTGATGAAACAAGTACAAACGTTTTCGCCCCAGCGGCTTTTGCATTTTTTGCAAAGTCAATCACCAAATCATGGTCTACCTTATGGAATGCTTCTTTACTTCCAGCATTGGCAATAGTTGTTCCTATCGCGCAAAAAGCAACATCAGTGGTTGCGAGTTCCTGTGTTGATATATCTCCAATCAAAACGTTGAATTTGTCTGAAAGCGCTATCGGTCTGCGCGATAAAACCTGTACTTCAGAAAAGTCGTTATCGTGTTTTAGAAGATTAAGAAGAATACTTCCGATAAAACCTGTGGAACCTGTAACTGCTGCTTTCATACAGCAAAGGAATCAGTTTTTGACCAATCGTTGACTAGATGATTTTGTATCATCTCGAACCTCAAGCAGATATATGCCATTGGACAATTGATCCGTTGCGATGGTTCGCGTATTTGAATTCAACATATCACTCACAATCATTCTTCCAGTAGCATCAAAGATTGATTATCTCTTTTCCATTCACCCGAAAGGGTAATTTGATTTACGATGGTTCTGTGGCATTAACCTTGCAAAACCGTGATGGTTTATTTTGGGAAAGCCATTGATGAGAGTTCGGAAAGTGATTTCCAAGGGGTTTTTGTAAAGGGGAAAACAAACTCATCTAGCTTCCGATAGGTTCTGTTGTATTAATTGAAACCCGGTTGATTTTAGACTAATCTGGTGAAACCAAAAAAAAACATAAATCATTGACTACTTGAATATTAGCCTTTTCAGAATTTTGAATTTTCAGAGAGAAATCGTCAAAAAGGATTAATGCGACAGAACCATGATTGGATTGTCTAAAATTTTACGCCAATTTTACAAGCTGTTCCAATAATATTCCAACGCAATAACAAGAAAAATGCTTACCAAACTCATTCCGGGATACAATACAGCTACAAACATTGCTTCCGCTGGAGCTGGCGCTGTAGTTGGCGGTGGTATCGCATCCATAATTGGATATGTCAAAGTCAGAAAAAAGACAAAAGAAATCGGTAGTCTACAAGAAGAGATTCAATCTCTTTACGTTCGACTTGGTAACGTTGGTGAAGAAGAGCAAGAAAGAGTGATTTTTAAGGTGGGGATTCTCAAACAACTTGCTTGGTCTGATTCCGAACTCCATCACGAAGAGTACCGATTTATTGTGGACTATATTCTGCAAAGTGATAATCTTGAAACAGACATAAAACTTATTTTAATTGAAAATCTTGGTGTAAGACCACCGAGAATCAACAAAATATTCGAGCCAATTTCAAAGTTCTTCACTTCAGAACAGAACATTTTTAAGACTGATGAAGATAAGCGAGGATTTATATCGACTCTAGAAGTTCTACTAAATGTGGACGAACAACAGAACAAGGACGAGTTAGCTTTTTTGAATAGAATCAAATCATCCGTAAAATTATAAGTGCGAGTGTCTCATTTACAGAGCTACTTCGGGTGACTCTTCGGTTTTTGAAGCCAGCTCCCAATTATATTTATACTCTTATCTGAATTTGTTCTTCAAGAGGGGTTACTCAAGTAGTTGGTTATATACGTTGTCACTCAAAAGTAATTTCCTCGATTTCAAATACCACATCGTCAGGAATGAATTGATCTTCTACGCGGACGAATTCGCCTTTCTTGGTCTCCGATTTGAAGTCTAAAATCACTCCGCTTTGACTGACATCCATAGATTCTGCATCAGAAGACATCCTCGCGGTATACCTTAAAGAACTGATGTCTTTGTCACCAATATTCTCGATATGAAATCTGACTTGCGGGTTGTAGCCCTCATCAACAAACTCCCATTTTGAAAATACGATGTCAGATTCGTACGAGTTGGAACTGAAACCATCAACTAGAGGTTCTAGACCTATGTAGAGAACAGGAAGAAGCATTAAGTCGGCCAAACCCAACTTTTCGCCTGTCATTAAAACGTAAATGCCATATATAACTACAACGCCCGGAAATAATATATTATTCAGGAATGACGAGGAAAACATAGTTATTTGCGCAGACACGGCTAGTATCACAATGACCACCAACCCTATTCTTTTACGGTTCATCTGAAAGTTGTTTACCCAAATGTAATATCCCCTACTGACACCCCAAACATAACAAACAAGAATATTATCTACCACATTAAGAAGACAGCAATAAGAGGAATGCATCTTGCGGTGTAGCCATAGAGTATTTACTCTCTTAGATTCTTAGATTCCTTAGATTCAATTGTTAGCGTATTGGATTAATTGGAGATTGAATAAAAAATCTACATTTACGTATCACATCCAAATTTGTCGAAATATGAGCTGGTTTTTAGGATTATCTTTTTTTAGAAAGGCTCTTATTGTAATTGCGGCTCTGGTAGTGGGGAGTTTTGCATGGAGTGGAATAAAAGGACTCTTAATAGATGAACATGTTGATGGGATTTCTGAACAGTTCGCTCCTATGCATAATGCATTAGAGAAAGCCTCTGAAAGAGAGAAGCAATATGATCTGGAAGAAACCATCCGTATTATTCATGCCATCGAATATGCACGTGATCACTCGAACGACTTTCAAGAATTCCTTGTTTTTATGGCTGAACAGGACTACTCGATGGTTGCCTCGGATGTAGTTGAATCACAGAAGCAGTTGCTACCCATATTGCAAGATTTGTATTTCTCGCAAGACCGTCTTGAAGAACACGAGAGCTCATGGCAGCTTGTAAAGGACATGGGTGGTGTTACTCATCATTTGCTTGGTTCAGGTGTAGACTTTCTTTCAGGGTCTTTTATTGATGGTAGCCGAGAAATGCTGGCTTCAGCAAAGGATGGTCTTGGTATGCTAATTGCGCGAGACGATAAGAGCGATGAAATGAAGCAACTAGTCAGAAGTGTGAAAGGCCAATACATTGACTATTTAAATTCCTACTCAAAGGTTTATTACGCCCATATGAAAGAGTGGAACAAACTTTGTCTTATGAGAGACCGGGCGTATTTAGATATTCAACAGGGCCGAATAAGGTCAGCGATGCAATTTGTAGATAAAGCCTTGGCCATAAGTCCTGAGGATAAAGAGTCAAGAGTATTAAAAGCGTTGTGTTTGCTTGAAATTACTGAGCCAGTTCTCGCTCCACCTCTAGGCGATAGTATAAAACCACAGCTGCCAGAGAACTTACGATTGGCAAATGAAATACTAGATAAATATTTATCCGAATTCCCTGAGCGTTCTGCACCTGCACTATTGCTCAAAGGCATTTATCACTATAAAATTGGGGAGCCAGAAAAAGCGTTTAGCAGTTTCGACCAGTCTTCAATCGAGTACCCAAGACAAGCGGAGTATTTGACCGATATGTTCAACTCTTATGAGCAGAGGTCGTATTTGAGTAAGTCGCAAGAAAGTAGCTATATTCTAGAGCTCTATAAATCTAGTATGGAGGGATTTGGTGTGTTCAGCCCCAATTTTCATAAGGCCATTATTCACCAGGCAAATGGATCGGTAGAGTTGGCTCAAGAGGAGATAAAAAGGCACTTCTTTAGGAGAGGAAATCAGGTCGTTACTGATTATCTCATTTCAGACGTTCAATTCTGCACTAATTATCTCAATAGCAGCTTTAACTCAATGTTCCGAGAAAAAGCATTCGTTGATATTGAAACTGAACCTGCTGGAATTCTTGGTTCGGACAACGAGTTAAAAATCACTCTTAAAAACCGATCAGACAAGGAAATTCAAAATGCTCGACTGTACATGTGTATCCACTTTACAGACATGTATAAAGACGATTATACGGTGATTAAAATGTCTAAGACACTAGACAGAATCCAGCCTCAGAGTACAAGGACAGAAGTAATGGATATAAATTACTCTTATGATGGAAAAACAAAGAGCGTAAAGGAAGACATCGTTTCTGCAAGGGGTATTTTGGTTACTGATGATTTTATTTCTTGGATTGACAGAGACGATTTCAAAGTAAAACAAGCACAGGAGGCGATTAGCCATTACGCAAGTTCTGACGTAGATGTGAGTGAAGGGTTGGAGGAAATTCTAGAGCGTGTATCACTTACTGAATCCCAAGTATTTGAATTGTTGATGAAGAAATCAGTTGTTGCTTTTGAAGATGGACTAATTAGGGATGAAATAACAATTGAATTACCTCGAATACTTTCGTTTTTAGATCCTGTGTTCAGTATTAACGAAATTGATACTGATGAAGCTGTCCGGCCTAGTGACTGTCACCTGTCAGGCCCGAATATTAAGATGAAGTTTGGGGTTAACGAACCCAAAGGGGGAGAATTCGATCTCTTTTTACAGAGCCCCTATCTTACGTGTAAAATCAGCATTACAAAGACGGATGGAACTTACTCTGTGTCTGATGTTGTGTTTATTTGAGTAAACAAAATCCCAGCACATGTTTACTTTTCGGTTCTGTCGCGTTAATCCGCCAAAACCGTGATGGTTTATTGTGTTGAAACCATCGATGAGAGTTCAAAAAGTGATTTCCAAGGGTTCGACTTTTGTCCTTTCTGCCTCACACCTTAAATTTGAAAACCTTGTAAATCATTGATTTACAAGGTTTTTTTTGTTTATGGGTCAAACATTTGTCATTTTCTAAAATCTGCTGACCAACGTTTGTAGAAGATGTTTGAGGTAGAGAATATCATGTGGTCGGATCAAATGACAACTTCGAGATTGACCCATTTTGAAACTTTCGTTCCCGAAAAGAGGAACAAGAGTATCACAAACACATACTTTTGATTTGACAACGAAATAGGTTTATGGTCGTTATTAGAACATTTAAGCTAGCCAAACAGTTACGGGTTTCACGTAATATTAGACGAGGCGGGGTTTTCCCGATGAACAAGATTTAACATGACACAAGCCATAAAATCAATCTTAAAAACCACCAGAAACGCACGGTATTTCACTCTCAATTCCGTACATCAGCAGACAGAAAACATTTGGATTGTCTTTCACGGCTATGGACAGTTAGCAGAATACTTTATTAAGCACTTTGAAAACCTGGATACTGAAAAGAATTTTAGGGTTACCCCTTTAAGTCGCACTGCATGTGATTTGTTCATAGGTGACAGGCTCATGGCAGGTCATTCGATTCAGTAGCTTTTCAAATATGGAATCCCTGAAATTCAACCTGTTGAACCTATAAAAATACTCATCAATGTATC
>Ga0222662_1000069_pt1 | contig 97263 bp, 82 predicted proteins | sample AntAcemetagen600_FD_179821 | JGI IMG/M metagenome (GOLD analysis project Ga0222662, IMG submission 179821) | Saline water microbial communities from Ace Lake, Antarctica - #600 | ecosystem: Environmental > Aquatic > Non-marine Saline and Alkaline > Saline | place: Antarctica: Ace Lake... | reverse complement strand
CATCGCCGTCCACGGTCGCAGGTTCGACTCCTGTCCCAACCCCTGATATTCGATCGACCAAAAACAAAGCCGCATCGGACACTTGGTCCGATGCGGCTTTCAGTAGCGGGGACAGGATTCGAACCTGCGACCTCCGGGTTATGAGCCCGACGAGCTACCAGACTGCTCTACCCCGCAATAAGGTTTGTTGAGCGATCGGAAAGGGTAGATCGGAGCGGACGCGCTGTCAAGGCATCCGATGATCAACCCCCCACCCTCTTAGGCCTTGCCGTCCTTTTCCGCCATCATGGCGATCATGTCGAGACAGCGATTGGCATAGCCGGCCTCGTTGTCATACCAGCTGACGACCTTGAAGAAGCGGTCATTGAGGCCGATTCCGGCTCCCGCGTCGAAGATCGAGCTGTGGGTGTCCCCGATGAAGTCGCTCGAGACGACTTCGTCTTCGGTGTAGGCGAGATACCCCTTCATCGGTCCGTTCGCCGCCGCCTTCATCGCCTCGTTGATCTCCTCGAGACTCGTGCTCTTGGAAGTCCGGAAGGTCAGATCGACGCAACTGACGTTGGGCGTCGGCACGCGGAAGGCCATGCCGGTGAGCTTGCCCTTGATCTCCGGAATGCAGAGCGCGACCGCCTTCGCGGCGCCGGTGCTCGCGGGAATGATATTCATGTACCCGTTCCGGCCGCCTCGCCAGTCCTTCTTACTCGGACCGTCTTGGGTGGGCTGGGTCGCGGTCACCGCGTGCACGGTGGTCATCAGACCTTCGTCGATGCCGAACGTGTCGTTGAGCACCTTGGTGATCGGCGCGAGACAGTTCGTGGTGCAACTCGCATTCGACACCACCAGGTCGGTGGTGGGAACGTAGTCCTCGTGATTGACGCCGAAGACCATGGTCTTCACGGTGTCGGGGGTCTTGGTTGGAGCCGAAATCACCACCCGCTTGCAGCCGGCCGCGATGTGCTTCGCGGCATCGTCGCCGGTCGTGAAGAGTCCGGTCGATTCGATGACGTAGTCCACGTCCATCTCACCCCAGGGCAGCGCTGCGGGATCGCGTTCGCTGGTGCAGCGCGTCGACTGTCCGTGGCACTCGAAACCGGCATCGGTGGCGGTGGCCGGATGCTCGAAACGACCGTGCACCGTGTCGTGGTTCAACAGATAGGCGAGGTTGTCCGATGGCACGAGGTCGTTGACCCCGACGAACTGAAAGCCTCCACGCCGGATGCCTGCGCGATAGACGAGGCGACCGATGCGACCGAAACCGTTGATACCGACTCGAATGGCCATAGACCAAGATCCTTCCGAAGAGGAATACAGGCGTACTCGAATGCCGCGGATCACCCCGCGGAGAGCACACTGAAGACCCGCCAAGATACCGAACCCCGTGGAATCCTGCCTTCACCCCTCAGGCACCGTGGCCGTCTCCGGCATCGACATCGAGACTCCTCCCATCCGGGCACGCAGAATCCGCGATCAGTCATCGCCCCGAACCTGCTTCGCGGCGTTTTCGCCGCATCTCCGAACGGAGCACCGCCTCGTAGACCGGCGGAAACATCTCGAAGATTCCCGCCGACAAACGGCCGATCTGCGATGTCCAGACTTCCGCTCGCGGCCGGCGAAGACACTTCACCACGGCCCGGGCCACCACCTCCGCCGGCTGGACGAAGATTCGCGGTACGTGGGTCGGAATACCGTCCTTCACCACGGGCCCGTGACCGTCGCCACTCTCTTTCTTGGCGACGTTAAAGAACTCTGTCCGCGTGGTGACTGGATGCACGCTCGAAACCGCGATCCCGTCGTCATGTAGTTCGCAACGCATTGATCGGGAGACGTGCGTGAGCGCGGCCTTGGTCGAGGAATAAAGACCGTAACCCGGCATCGTGAACTTACCGAGGATGCTCGCACAACTCAGCAGATGTCCGGGGCGACCGTCTTGGCGAAGTCGACGCCCCGTCGCCCGCATCAATTCGACGGCCGCCACGAGATTCACGTCAAAGATGCGACGAATCTCCTCGGGAGTTGCGTCGAGCACGGGCTTTTCGATGCCGTAACCCGCATTGGCAAAGACCGCATCGATACCGCCGTAGTCCTCGTCCATCGCGTCGAGCAACTGCTCGCTGGCGCCTGGCGCCACGACGTCGCCGATCCGCAGCGATGCATCTCCCCCCACCGACTTGATCTCCCCGACGACTTTCTCGAGTGGCTCCAACCGCCGGCCGGAGAGCATCACCTGCATTCCCGCGGCCGCGCACGCACGAGCTGTGGCGGCACCGATGCCGGTCCCACCGCCGGTGATCAAGATGCGTCTTCCCTCAAGTTGTGGACCAAGACCTGGTTTCATCGTGAATTTCGACTTTCTGCCCAACGATCCTTCGGAGGCCGAGGATCAGACCGTAAAACGAATGGAGAAGGAAGCTTGGAACACCGTACCGGCCGCGACGACGAGTGCCTCGCCATCGGACAACGCCGCGGTCGGCGCCAGCATTGGTTCAAAGCACATAAAATCAGCGCCATCGGGCGAATACAACTGCAACCAACGCCAGTTGGCGTCGGCTTCAAACTCGATCCGTCCGCCGTCCGGGCTGGAGATCGCACACAACCAACCATGGTCCGGGCCGCGGTGCAGGTCGTCAAAATGCCGAGATCCCAAAGTTCCGGTTGGATTGATCGGATCCCCAAGAATGAGATTTCCGGCCTGATCTCGTCGCGGAAGTCCGCGTTCGTCGAGTGGCACCGGACGGAGCGACGGCGTCTCAACCCGCAACTCGGCATGGGTGCCGCCAGGGGCCAAGTAAGGATGCCACCCCGCGCCCAACGGGACCGCCACGTCGCCAGCTTCCACTTCATGGAGACAGATCGCTTCCAGCCCGCCGGGAATCGATCGGAGCGTCCATCGAATTCGGAGTCGATGCGGAAAGGGAAAGGCGGCCATCAGTTCCGGGAATGAGGACCAGTTGAGACGTCCCTCGACCCATGCATCCTCCCCTTCGGTCCCTTGATCGAGCACCCACTCATCGAATCGGAGCAGCAGGCCGTGCATCGGCAACCCATTGCCATCTCGCTTGAGGCCCGGCACGTCTGCCAAATCAACGGTCACCCCGTCCTGCTCAAAGACATCATTCCGAAGCCGATTTGCCCAAGGATGGAGCAAAGGCACCCCGCCCGTTTTTTGGGTCGGCAGAAAGGCGTCCAAGGCCATTGGCAAGCGGAGCATTTCTCGCCCCTCGATGCCCACCGACACGAGGTTCATTCCTGCAGCCGGGACTACCACCACGCCTCTTCCGGGGGCATCAACGAGTTCGAATCGCTCGGGATTCCCCGGTTCAGCCGGGCATCTCTTGAATCGCATCGGTACTCTCCTTCTGGCCCTCATTCCCTCAAGTCCCAATCCGGATCCCACCGCATGCCGATGAAGCTCCAGACCTTGCCGGAACAATGGTACGAAGAGCTCGGCCCCGGCGTCCGGCGTCTCAGCCCTCCGGGCGTGGACTTCGAGTGGATTGATCTGTTGGCACCGGCGACGACCAACGAGATCATCGACCGGCACGCAAAGGCGCTGGGAATTCCCCCCGAATTCTTCGATGCACTGCACGAGCGAGGATTCGAAAGTGGACGAAGGCGGTTCGCGGAGGCCACCCTGCTGCGGCTCGAACTCCCCGCGGAAATACTCCGCGAGACTGAAGAGGATTACGACCTCATCATCGCCTTCTCGAGCCATGGCATGCTCACGCTCCGCCATGGCGATCTTGGCGTCATCGAAACCGCCTGCGATGCGATCGCCCAGAGCGGATCCAAATCGCGAACGCCGCTGAGTGCGGCGTGTGAAGTCATGGACGAATTTCTTGATCGTGTCCCACCAACGATTCGAAGCATCGCCACGTTGCTCGACGATGCCGAGGCCACGAGTGTCAACCAGCGGGGCAGCCGGATCGAGACCATTAATCAGATCCGGCAGGTGCTCCTGCGCGTCGATCGGCACCTCGACCCGGTTCAGACCATGCTGCAACGGTGCCTCGTTGATTTCAGCACGACTGCCGATGCTCAAGATCTCGCTTCACTCCGAGGTCTTCTGGAACGAACCGGGTGGATCGAACACCGAATCGACGGCCAATTGGAACGGGCTCGGATTCTCTCCGAACAGGACCACATTCGGGCGATGGACGAAATGAGCGGTTCGATGTACCGACTGAGCTGGATCGCGACGATCTTTCTTCCACTCACCTTTATCACGGGCCTTCTAGGCATCAATGTGAAGGGCATCCCGTTTGCGGATGACCGCAGCGCTTTTTGGATGGTGTGCGGAATTCTCTGCCTCATCGCCCTCGGCACCACCGTGATCCTGGTGATCTTCATTCAGCTGGGCCGATCACACAAGAAAGTCCGCCTCCATGAGGCGGACACCAAAGTACTGACCGAATCAATGATTCGAAAGACAACCTCATGACCACTCCCAGTCACCGATTTGATTCCTCGAGCATCGCCACGATCGGCATGGTGCATCTTCGACCGCTCCCCGGAACGCCGCGGAGTTCGCGAGCGCCCGAAGTGATCGCATCGACTGCGGTCGGCGAAGCACGGATGCTCGCCGATGCGGGTTTCGACGCGATCCTCGTTGAGAACATGCACGATCTGCCGTACCTGCTTCGATCCGTCGGCCCTGAGATCGTCGCCTCCATGGCCGTGGCGACGAAGGCCGTGGTCGACGCCGTGACGATCCCGGTCGGGGTGCAGATTCTGGCCGGCGCCAATCATGCGGCCATCGCAGTCGCCCACGCCGCCGGCGCCCAATTCATCCGGGCCGAGGGGTTCGCATATGCCTCGGTGGCCGATGAGGGAATCTTTGCCGAAGCCGATGCCGGGCCATTGCTCCGATACCGCCGAGCAATCGGCGCCGAACACATCGCGATTTGGGCCGACGTCCGCAAGAAGCACTCCGCCCACGCGCTCACTGCTGATCTCTCGATCGCCGATCTCGTATCCGGAACGCATTTCGCCGGCGCCGACGCGGTCATCGTCACCGGACCCCACACCGGATCCCCCGCATCCGACGTCGACATTGATGCCGCCCGCGCGGCGTCCCCCCTCCCGGTGATGGTCGGAAGTGGGGTCACCTCGGAGTCCCTACCGGGTCTCCTGAACCGAGCCAGTGGCGTGATCGTGGGCTCCACGCTCAAGGTTGACGGTCGCTGGGAGAACGAGCTGGATCCGGCGAGCATCAGCCGGTTCATCAAGGCTCGGCATGGCCACTGACGCCGTTGTTCCCAACCCTCGACCACGGGTGGTACTCCTCGGCGACACGCTCGTACCCGCGGACGAAGCTCGAGTATCTCCCTTTGACCGTGGCTTTCTCTTCGGTGACGGCGTCTACGAGATGGTGCGGGTCTTTGATCGCATCCCGCTGTCGATGCACGCCCATCAAGATCGCTTGGCGAAGGGCCTGTCGGAAACCGGGATCACCGGATTCGATGCCTGCCGATATTCAAGCATCGTCGAGCGTCTGCTGGATGCCGAAGATCTCCGAGATGCCTGTGTCTACCTGCAGATCACTCGCGGTTGCGAGATGCCTCGACGACATGTCCCGAGTCACGGGCTCACCCCCACCATCTTCGCGTACGCACTTCCGAGCCCACCGCTGACCGATCTTGAAACGCCGAACATCACCACAGCCATTCTCCGACCCGATGAACGCTGGCACCGATGCGATCTCAAGACCATTGGCCTGCTCCCGAACATCATGGCAGCCACCGAGGCACACGACTCGGGTTCGACCGAAGCCATCCTCTATCGGGACGGACTGATTTCGGAAGGTTCGAGTTCCAACGTCATGGCGTCCCTCAACGGTGCCATTATCACCCCGAAATTCGGAGATTTTCGAAACATCCTGCCGGGAGCCATGCTGGATTTTGCCATCGAATCCGCCCGAGCGATTGGGATTCCCGTCGAATGCCGCTCGCTCTCAGTGGACGAACTACTCCAGGCCGACGAGGTCGCCATTACTTCCAGTCGCCGGATTCTCCACTTAATTTCCGCCCTCGACGGCCGATCAATTCCCGGCGGCTCGGTGTTCGCCCGCGTCTTCGATAGAATGACGGCCTCGATCGCGGACGCGGTCGCCGGCGAGCCCACTGCGGCTGCTCGCTGAGCTCGCCCGAATTTGCGGTTGCCGCACCGCTCTACTGGAATCTCGCGATGTCCTTCGCGCTCGCCGTCTCGATCGGCAATACCCGAACTCAGATCGGTCGAATTGTCGACGGTGTGGTCCAAGAATTCGCCACCGTGCCATCCGACACGCCGACCAAAGCGCTGGAACAACTCGTCGCGTGGTCAAAGGATGTCGAGAAGGAAGATCGAATCGTCCTGCTCGCATCGGTCCGTGCGGACACCGCGAAGGCCATGAGATCACTGGTCGTCGATCAGATTGGCGCCGAGATCATTGAACTTGAACAGGACCTTCCGGTCCCGATCGGGCGGGCCCTCGATTCCGAATCAATCGTCGGCGTCGACCGACTGTTGACCGCCGCCGCGGCTTGGAGCGAACTCAAGCAAGCCTGCATCGTCGTCGATGTCGGCACCGCGGTCACCGTTGATTTCATCGATGGTGAAGGAATCTTTCAGGGCGGGGCCATCATGCCTGGAACTCAAGCGATGCTCGCGTCCCTCACCGATTCGGCCGATCTCCTTCCCTCGATTGACTACCTTCCCCCGGAAGGGGAACCGTTCGGACGCAACACCACGGATGCAATGCTCCGAGGCGTTCATACCGCGATCCATGGCGGGGTCTGGAAACTGGTTGAGAACTACGCGCTCTTCTACGGCGGATTTCCACTGGTCGTCGCGACCGGCGGTGACGCCGAGGCGATCTTTACCGACGACGAATTGATCAGTCGAATCGTGCCGGACCTCACGCTTCGTGGCTGCGCGGTCGCGTATCGCACCGCCACCGAAGATATGAACTCGTGAAACCCGATGGTCCGGTTCGAGCGTGGGAGTCGTCCGCTCCGGGCCGAGGCGGCGTCTCGATCATCGGGCTTCAAGCCCCGACGGCCTCGCCCCTCGACGAGGTCTTGGCGTCGATCGCCGGAGGAGGCCCCTTCGAGGTGGCGTCACTCCACCACCGGCGACTTGCCGACATTGACGATGGCATCGTGGCGAGGATCACGTCAACCCACGCCCAGTTGATGCCCCATGGTGGCCCAGCGATCGTCCGCCGAATTCGAACGGTCTTGGCAGCCCATGGTGTGGAATGGTGCTCGAAACCGCCCGCGGGGGTCCGTCCGGAGTCCACCGATCCCCTCGAAGCCTTGGCTCTCGATGCCATTTCCGTGGCGGCAAGCCCGGCCGCGATCCCCCTTCTGCTCCGGCAGGCCCGTCGGCGACTCGCCGATGACGTCCCCAGTTCTGAGGAAGAGACAATCATCGGCCGGCGACTGGATCGCCTCATCACACCAGTTTCCATCGCCTGCGTCGGCGCCCCCAACGCGGGCAAGAGTTCTCTCTTCAACGCGCTGTATCGAACCCCCGTGGCCATCGTTTCATCCTCGCCGGGAACCACGCGGGATCGAGTCTCCGCCCTGCTCGACTTCAATGGCGTGGTCGTCGAATGGATTGATACGCCCGGCCTTCGCGAGCGCAACGATCCCATCGAGCGAGCGGCGATCAAGGCGAGTCTGAGTTCGATCCGGGAAGCCACCCTAGTCATCCACCTGACCGCGCCCGACGTTGTCGATGCCGTGCTTCCGGACGACCTCGATCCTCCCGAGGGAATTCTCTCGGTTCTGAACAAGGTTGATCTGCTCGGATCGACGGAAGTTCCGGTGGATCAGATCACCATCAGCGCGAAGCGCGGCGCCGGAATCCTCGAGCTGGCACAGATGATTCGACGGCGCATCGTTCGCGACGCAGACCTGAACTTCAACGGCCGGTGGCGCTTCCAAGCGAACGGATCCGGCGCTGCACAGGACCGCGATCAGACACCGACGGTGGAATAGCCCGAATCGACATAGATGCACTGGCCGGTCATACCGCTGGCCAGACCACTGAGCAGGAATGCGGCACAGTCACCGACTTCGCGCCCCTCAATATTCCGCTTCAACGGTGCCTTCTGCTCGACCCAATCCAGAATCTCACCGAAACCGCCCACCGCCATGGAACTCATGGTTCGGAGCGGTCCGCCCGAGATGCAGTTGACTCGGATCGCCTTCTCGCCCAGTTCCAACGCCAGATACCGGGTGGTGGCTTCAAGGGCCGCCTTCGCGACGCCCATGACGTTGTAGCCCGGCACTGCTTTCTCAGCGCCGTAGTAGCTCATCGCGATCATCGAGCCGCCGTCGGTCATCAGCGGTGCGGCGTGGTTGGCCATGGCCGCGTAGGTGTAGGCGGAGATGTCCATCGCCTGCGTGAAGACCTCTCGTGGCGTCGAAGTGAACTTCCCGGGCTGCAGCCAGTCCTTGTCCGCGTAGGCGATCGAGTGAACGAGAAAATCGATCTTGCCGAACTCGTCGCCAATCTGCTTGAACACGGCGGCGATGTCCTCGTCGCTTCCCGCGTTTAGGGGACGCAGCCATGGATCAGTGACCCCGAGCGCGTCGATGGATCTTCGAACCCGACGTTCCATTTTCTCACCGGGAAGATGAGTAAAGAGGCATTCCGCACCTTCGCGGAGAAGACTCTCGGCGATCGAGGACGCGAAACTGCGCTCGTTCGCGATGCCGACGATCAATCCACGCTTGCCTTCCATGAAGCCCATGGGACGATTCCTTGGTTGCTGCTTGAGTCGAATCAGAGACTGATCCGGCGTCGCCATTCGATGTCATGGCGGTGCCGGGGTTAGAAAAGGTACCGCGGAATGCGCCGCTCCGCGTCAGGCGACCGGATTCCCACGGAATCCTCCGGATTCGATCCCCCCGACCGGCCCAGAGGGGACGTCCGAACGCCGCTCACGCTACACTCCTCGCCCGTGATCTTCGGATTGCGTCAGGAGCGCGCGTAGCTCAATTGGATAGAGCATCGGCCTTCGAAGCCGAGGGTTGGGGGTTCGAGTCCCTCCGCGCGTGTTCAAAAGGCCCGACGGCGAGTATCGCCGGCGGGCCTTTTCTGATTCTGGCGTCTGGTTGGATGCTCGAAAAATCGGGCAATCCGTCATTCCGAGGGGCCATTGTCCACGCGTTCAAGGCGTCCTTCTTCCCAACGGAGATCAAGCGTCGCCTTGCCATCCAGGAATGATTCGAGCCAAGCACCAGCCGCTTCCCAACGCCAGCTATCAGGGACGAAGAGCGGTGCCGGCGACTTCCCATCGCAGCCTTCGAGATACCAGCGGGCGAGACTCGCTCGACTGGTCAGAAGGTTCGGGGCGATTCCGTCGGCCAGGCATCGAAGGCTCAGGGCGGACCAGAGCGCATCGATCCTCATTCGCTCTTCGGCGTTCTCATCTCGCGTCCGCAGTTGCTCGACAGGCTGCGCAGGCCCATCGATCCCCCGTTTGACCGCGGCCATGATCCGGTCTGCGAACTCACTGGTATTGCGGCGTCCGAGGTGGCGACAACGCTTCAGTCCTTCCGCATCTTGCGGCTGAACCCGGGCAATTTCCGCCACGGACTCATCACTCATGGTGACTCGATGAGGAAGATCTTGTTCTCGGGCCATCTCGTGGCGCAGTTCAACGATCTCTCTTAATACCGTCATCGCTCGTGCCTTCAGGCGGGAGCCGCGCGAGATCTTCCGCATCTGCTTCTCGGGATCAAATCCTCCCACATGCCGACGCCGTGACTCTTCACATTCCTGAAGCGCCCATTCGAGGTGCCCGTCTTCCTTGAGCATCGCTCGCATGCGACTCCAGACCAGTGGAAGGAATCTGACGTCATCCGCGGCATATCGCACCTGGCGATCGGTCAGTGGGCGGGCATCCCAGTCCGTGAACGTGTGCCCCTTGGACAACGAGTGCGCCGCGAACCGCTCCACCGTCTTGGCGAGCGAACTCGGCCAAGGCATATCGAGAAAACCGGCGCACACTTGCGTATCGATGATGGCCTTCGGTTCTTCGCCGAGGAATCGACGAACCGGCTCGAGATCCTGAGCACCATCGTGAACGAGGGTCTCGATCTCGGGGTCCGCGACGAGTTCAAAGATCGGCCCGAGATCTTTGACTTCCAAGGGATCGACCAACGCCAGCCTTCCAGCGCAGGCCACCTGAACCAGACAGATCCGGGGAAGGAACGTCTCTTCGCCGATGAATTCTGTGTCGTAGGCAAAGCTCCCGCTCTCCCGAATTGCCTTCGCGAGATCGGCGAGATCGGCGGCATTGACCACGAGCTCGGGCCGGTCGGTCACCACCATGGGGTGGTCGGCGATTTCGGCATGCTGGAAGACCTCGGCCTCCGCTTCGGCGTGCATCTGGGATCGCTTGCGACGGCGATACGTGGCTCGCCCATCAGGTTCTTGCTTGGTCATGCGGAATTTCCCGTCTGGAGGCTGCGATACCTCGACCTCTTGCTCGATTCGTCTTAAATTCCCGGAACAACACCGGGTTGAGACGGTCGAGTGTAACGATACAAAACCAGTACGATCCCATCGGTGTTCCACGTCCCCCCCTCCCGCCACGGATTCAGACCATGTCTCGTTGCTCGATCGCGTCCCCCCTTTCTTGGGGCTCCATTTGCTCCCTTCCCTGCTTCATGCTGATCGGTCTGCTCATCGCGGGTTTCTTGATCGCGCCGTCCGCCCATGGTGCCGGACCAGTCTCGGGCCAAGCCGAGAGGTCCTCGCCGACTCCTTTTCGCTTCCTTTTGATTCCGGTCACGGGCATGGTCGGCGTGAACGTCACCAGCGAGGGGATTGAAGAAGCGATCAAACTGGCGACATCCCAGTCTTGGGAAGGCGTGATCTTCGAAATCGATGCCACCATGGGTCTGCTGGACGACGGACTCGCCATTGCCAGACAAGTCCGCCAAGCTTCGGCAGACCTTCGCACCATCGCCCTAATCCGCCGGGTGGGCGGCGCGGGTATTCCGATTCTTTTCGCGTGCGAGGAATGGTTGGTCTTTGACGAAATTGAGGTCGAAGAAGAGGGCGACTACGGCACGGTGATCACCTCGGTGATCGGGTCGGATCGCCCCGTCATTCAGACGCTTCCAACCTGGGGCGGTACCGCAGACTCCGTCGCCGCCGAACTCAATGCCCTTCGGGCCGCCACGCGACGTTCGATGCCCAAATCGATCTCAACGACCACTCGTGATGCCCGAGCCGCCCTCCTCGATGCGCTCGTCAATCCCATGCTGGATCTTCGCACTGAGACCGACGGCCGTCTCACCACAACCCTGAGAAAAAGCGGCGAGGGTGCCTCGGCGAAGGTGATCCGAACCAGCGATCTTGGCCCCGGGATCAATGCTGTCGAGCTGGAGGCCACGATGCTCTCGAAGACCGTGACCATCGGTCTCGACCCGCTTCGCGTCGCATTGGGGGTCGAATCGATCGAACCGCAAGGTGACTCCGGCGTGATGCTAGTCCGCGCGAATGCAGAGACACTCGGGAATCGCCGTGGGGTTCTCGGAAATCGCATCGATGGCCTCTTCTCTGCGATTGACGGAATCAATTCGCTGGCGACCAGCCTGCCTTGGTCGATCGAACGGGCTCGGCTCGTCGATCCCCGGAGCTCCCGACTCCGTGACCGGTTTCCCATGATCCACGCCGACGACCAATGGACCTTCTCTTCCAACGCACTCAAGGCATGGAACGCCGCCTGCGACCGAGGTATCCGGCGTTGGAACGGTATCGGCATGACATTCCGCGAATTGAATGACCTGGTAACCCGCGCCGAGGCACTTCTGAAAGAACTTCAGGCGTTCACGCCGATTCCCGAAGACCTCGACCGACATGCCGCGGCAATCAGGGTCGCCGAGCCGCTCGTGGCGTCGATCAAGACCAGCATGCCGGCCTGGAAGACCACGGGAGCGAATGCCGTGGCCGAAGTTGCTCGCCTCGAAGAACTTAAGTCGAACCCGCCAACGACAGCCCCCTGATCAAATCAACTTTCCCGTCGAGCTGCGGGAATCGCCAGAAAAAAGCCACCGCCGACGCAAGCGGACGTCGGCGGTGGTTGACCGAATTTGGGAAATCGGCCTGGGAGCGAGAAGTTTTCTACGCGGTTCCAATCGCCCGGTCAGCCCATGGCGACCCGCTTACAGAAAGCCATCTCGTCATGGTTCATCCAGTACACATTGGAGAGGCCCAGGAGGTATCGAGCGACCATGCGTTGCTTCGTCTTGGACCAGTCTTGGTCGTCGATACCAGCCGCCAGTCTTTGCAACAGTCCAGTCACGCCCGACATCCCGAACGGAAGATATTCCACCCCCTCTTCGATCTGTGAGTCTTGCAATTCACGCATTGATTCGTTCGCGGCGCTGTACGGATCGAGCCAGTGTCCGCCGCCATGATCATTGAGTTGGTCTTCGTTCATTTTTAAGTCTCCCTTTGATTGACTTTCACAACTACGGGAGAGACGTTTAATGTGTTCTCTTCATTCTCCACGCAAATCAAAAAGACACCAAGACCCCCCGGCCATTCACTTTAAAAGGCATTCTCTCGGCTCCCGCCGTTCGCAAAGAATGATGGACATACCGATTCTGAAGCGCGAATTGAATGCTGCCCGAGCAAATATTCAATTGAGAGAGGGGGCGACGTCGGCGGTCAATCACGATAGCGATCGTGCACCGCTCGAATCTCGTCGATTCGATCCATCAAAATCTCGACCAACTCTGGATCAAAATGACCGCCTGATTCCTCGGTGAGAAGGCTGATGACCTTTGATTCCGGCCAAGCATCCTTGTAGGCCCTCTTCGAGGAGAGCGCATCGTAGACGTCTGCCAATCCAACGATCCGGGCGAAAAGGGGGATTTCCTTGCCTTTCAAGCCTTTCCGCGTCGGAATCTCCGGCGGGCCAAGTTCTGCGTCTGGCTCGATCGGTCCGGGATATCCCGTCCCATCCCAACGCTCATGATGATGAAGTGCCACTTCCCGCGCCACTTCGTCGAAATCGGTCCGCATTCCTCGGAAGAGCCTGGCCCCGATGACCGCATGACGCTGCATGAATGCAAATTCAGCATCATTCAATCGGCCGGGCTTCTTCAGGATGGCATCCGGAATGCCGACCTTTCCGACATCATGCAGCATGGCCGCCGTCCGAAGGCGGTCACGGTTCTTCTCACGCTCAACATCTTCGACCCCATGTCGTCGGGCCCAGGCGTCGTAGAGCACCGTCGAGTATCCCGCGACTCGCTGGACATGGGTACCGGTCTCCGTGGGGTCACGAACCTCGGCCATCGCGATCATTCGCATCACCAAGGCCCGGGTCATCGCGGTTCGTTCGATCGCGACCGTTGCAAGGCCCGCAAAGTGTTCGATGATTTGCTGATCTTCGTCAGTGAATGCGATGTTCGCATCCTCGCCACCTGGATTGGCGAGTTGAAGCACCCCGCGAATCTTCCCATCGCGGGTTCGCAGTGGAAGACTCAGCAACGCCTTGGTTCGATAGCCCGCCGCAAGGTCGCGACCGGTGTCATAGGAACAGTCAAGGGTAGACGGGATCGCGTAGGCATCCTCAACCCGAATTGATCGCCCGGTCAGGGCCACCGTGCCTGCGACGCTTTCCAGACTGAGCGGCCGGCTCATCCGGTGCGTGAAGGACGTATCGCCACGGCCTTCTACCTTGTCGTTCTGGATGTGATGGCACTCCAGTTGCTCACCGGCGATCGTGAAGATCGCGCCCGCTTCTGCGTCGCAGCACTTTCTCGCCTCCAGCAGGATGCGGTCAAGGAGCAACTCGAAGTCTTGATATCGGTTGAGATCAGCCCCAAGCGTGGTAATCGCAGCGAGTCGAAGTCGATCCCGCCGGGCGCCCAGTTCAATGGTCTCTTTCTCGGCCGCGATCTGCTCGTTGAGCCTGGCGATGTCGCGATTGGCCTCCTCCAACCTTCGGCGAGCTCGACGTTGCTCGAGCGTCGCTCGTCGTCGGTCGACGTGAAGGCGAATTCGTGCCACGAGCTCCACCGTCTCGGGCATCTTCACGAGGTAGTCGTCGGCACCGCGTTCAAATGCTTCCGCCTTGGTGGCACCCTCATCCCGACTGGAGAGCACGATGACCGGTACGTCCGCAAGTCCTGCCGTACCTCGATACGCACGAAGCAGATCGAATCCATCCACCTCGGGCATCACGAGGTCCTGAAGAATCACGTCTGGCTCGAAATGCCGAGCCCGCTCAACCGCGATCGCTGGATCTTGTTCCGCCTCGAATTCAATATCCGGATGCGCTGCGAGCATCCGGCGCATACCTTCAATGACGATCGCCTGATCGTCCACCAGAAGCACCTTGGTTGCAGTTCCATTCATTCGTCTCGTCGACCCCTTCGAACCCCGATTCTATCCGGAACCCAAAGGTCTGACGCTTCATTTTTTGCGCCGATTCAGGCACTAAAGTAGACGGCATCCGGATGATGCACGATCAGGGCACTGGTGGACTGCTCGGGGTCGATCTGCCAATTTTCGGTCAATCGGCAGCCGATTCGATCTGGCTCCAGCAACCGAAACAGCGTGTCTTGATCAGACATCTCGGGGCACGCCGGGTACCCGAAGGAATACCGACAGCCTTGATACTTCTGGCTGAAGAGCCTCTTGATCTCGGGATCATCATGGTGACCGATCCCGATTTCCGCCCGCATTCGCTTATGCCACATTTCGGCCAAGGCTTCGGCGCACTCGACTCCAAACCCATGAAGGTAGAGATAGTCGGCGTAGCGATCTTCCTCGAAGAGTGTGCGAGCCCTTCGCGAGACCTCCTCGCCCATCGTCACACAGTGAAATCCGACCACATCCCGTTCGTTCGAATCGAGCGGCCTGAAGTAGTCTGCGAGGCAGCGTTGCTGTCGCGTCTCCTGTCGGGGGAACGTGAATCGAGCGATCTCACGATCCGCATCCTCCGCGTCGAATACCACCAGGTCATTTCCATCCGAGTTCGCGGGCCACCAACCGTAGACCACCTTGGGATCCAAGATCGGTTGGTCGCGACTGTCCTGCTTGAGCCGCTCAAAGACAGGTTCGGCATGTTCCGCGAGGTGGGCCGCGTACTCGTCCGCGTTCATCGCCCCCTTCTTGAGCCCCCACTGACCGCGGAACAATGCCGTTCGATTGATGTACGCGAAGACTTCATTGAGGGGAATCGACTCCACCAATCTCGAGCCGAGAAACGGCGCCACTGGAAGTTCCGTCACTTCCGCCAGTGCCGGCGCAGCCGTCACGGTTCCCACCGCTTCACCTCGATCACGCGCTGCGAGACGACTCGACGCGACGGTTGCCTCCGCCGCAGCACGTTTTTCGAGTCGCTCGGAAATCTCCGAATCCAAAACGCCCAATTCGCCATTTGCGAGTTTTTCGCACACGCGGAGGCCTTCGAACGCGTCCTTACCGTAGTAGAGCGGCCCTGCGTAGATATCTCGGAGTCGTTTTTCGGCGTGGAATCGTGTCAGCGCGGCGCCTCCGAGAATCACCGGGACGGTGATTCCAAGGTCGTTGAGCGACTTCAGGTTCTGTTCCATGACGGTCACCGACTTCACCAGCAGTCCACTCATTCCGATCGAACTCGCGTTCGTGTTCTTCAACGCATCGACGATCTGCTGCAGCGACTGCTTGATACCGATGTTGTGAACCGTGTATCCGTTGTTGGTCAGAATGATGTCGACCAGGTTCTTACCGATGTCATGTACGTCGCCGGAAACGGTCGCAAGCACGATGGAGCCTCGCCCGGTATCTCCCTCAACTTTCTCCATGAGCGGCTCAAGTCTCGCGACCGCCTTCTTCATGACCTCCGCGGACTGAAGAACGAACGGAAGTTGCATCCGACCGTCACCGAAGAGTACCCCGACCACTTTCATACCTTCAAGGAGATGCTTGTTGATGATGTCGAGCGGTGACATCTCGGCCAACGCTTCCTCCAGCGTCTCCGGGAGTCCATCATCTTCACCGTCGATGATGTGCCGCTGAAGACGTTCGTGGAGTGGAAGCGATTCCAACGAAACCTTCTCAACCGCGTCCTCGCCCTCTGGGAACAACCCGATGAAGTGAAGGAGTGGATCGAAATCCGCGTCCATCCCTTCCGGCCGATCCTCACCTCGCCGATCGAAGATGAGCCACTCGGCCGCGAGCCACTTTTCTTCGTCAATTTTTGTCCGCGGCAAGATTTTCGAGGCGTGCACGATGGCCCCGGTGAGCCCACGCTCGCGAGCATGATGGAGAAAGACGGAATTCAGGACCGCGCGGGTGACCGGCCGAAGTCCAAAGGAGATGTTTGAGAGGCCCAAGATGATCCCGCATTCGGGGAATCGTTCCGAGATCAGACGAATACCCTCAAGCGTCTCGTGTCCGAGTCGACGATCATCCTCCATACCGGTCGCGATGGTGAAGGTCAGTGGATCGAAGAGAAGGTCCTGCTCATTCAATCCCCACTTGCTGGTGAAGAGATCGTGAATACGCGCGGCGATCTCCAGTTTTCGTTCTGCGGTTTTCGCCATACCCGCCTGGGGGTCCTCGTCGATGGTGAGTGCGACGCATGCCGCCCCGTGAGCCTTCAGCAGCGGACAGATCTCGTTGAGTCGTTTCTCGCCATCCTCAAGATTGATCGAGTTGACCACGCACTTCCCGCCGAGACGCTTGAGTCCGGCTTCGATGGTGGCCGCCTCGGTCGAGTCGATCATGATCGGCGCGTTCAGGCTGGTCGCATATCGACTCGCAATCTGGTCCATATCCACCGCACCATCGCGGCCGACGAAGTCGACACAGACATCGAGCAGGTGCGAGCCGCCCCGGAGTTCCTCTCGCCCCATCGAGACCAGTGCATCCCAGTCTTCTGCATCCAGCAGCCGCTTAAACTTGCGACTCCCGTTGGCATTGGTTCGCTCCGCGACGATCAAGAAAGAATTGTCTTGCTGGAATTCCGTGAACCCGTAGAGGCTCGAACAGCCCGCGGGAAGTGGTTCCGGCGTCCGCTCCGGGGGCGGACGATCGCCGGCGAGTTCAACCAGCGCCGCAATATGCTCGGGCGTCGTTCCGCAACAACCTCCGATGATGTTGACTCCGTATTCCTCGACGAATCGCCGCATCGCCTTCGCGAAAGGCTTGGGCTGAAGGGGATACGAAGCCTGCCCGTCAACTAGAACTGGAAGGCCGGCATTCGGGATCACCGAGACGAAACGATCCCAGTGCCGGCAAAGAAAGTCGACATGCGTCGTCATCTCCACCGGGCCGGTCGCGCAGTTGAGGCCCAGGCTCGCAATCGGCAACATGCGCAACGCGTTGACGGCGGAAGCGATATCACTTCCGAGGAGCATGGTGCCGGTCGCCTCGATGGTGATCGAGACCATGATCGGCACCTGCTCAGGTCCCATTCCGCGTTCATCGAGTGCTTTGAGACACGCGTTGACGGCACAACGGACTTGAAGCAGATCCTGACAAGTCTCGATCAGAAACGCATCTGTCCCACCATCGAGCAGTCCCCGCGCCTGCTCTGCATAACTTTGAAACATCAAATCCCAGTCGGTCTGACCGAGGCTGACCAACTTGGTCCCCGGCCCCATCGATCCGAGCACGAAGCGAGGCCGGCTGGGCGTGGCGTATTTTTCACAGGCGGCTCTCGCCAACTCCACACCCTCGCGATTCAGCTCCCGGGTCATCGCGACGACCTCGTCATCGAACTCCGCACCGACCAAGAGGTTGGCACCGAAGGTGTTGGTCTCGACGCAGTCTGATCCTGCTTCGAGGAACGACTCATGAATCCGCTGAATCATGTCCGGTCGGCTCTTCGTCAGAATCTCCGAGCAGTTTTCACGCCCCAACCAATCGTCCAAATGACAATCAGGACAGGACTGCAGGCTGGTTCCCATCGCCCCATCAATGACGAGGACCCGTCGGGAAAGTGCCGCGAGGAGTGGACTTTTGGACATTTGATCTCAACCTCTCGTGGGTTACCGGACTTTCAAAATGCCCCTTGAAGGCGATCGGGAATGCGACGGTAGAGCATCTCGATTATTCTTTCAACCGTTCATCCGGATAAACGGATAAAGAGGGTCCCGCGGCCCTTCGTGGAGATCCTGCGCGGGGCCCCCGACCGTGGAAGTTCATCGGCTGAGATAAGATGCCGATCCAACTGATTCTTCACGAATCAGCCCTTGTGACTGCCTCTTTGGTTCTCTCGACAGGAATTTGTTCGAATGACTTGGCTTCGATACCTCCCCTACCCTTCAGGACTCTTGCTCGTCGCCCTCCTCCTGTGCGGCTGCAAGATGCCGACGCCAGCCAGCCCCACCTCCAGCGGCGGGACGATCGCGGATCCTGCGATCGTCGAAAGCCCTCGACCCGGGTCGCCGCCCAAGCACGCCTACGAGACCTTCGACGTCGTTTGGGAAACGATTGAAAAGACGCATTTTGATCCTGAGCACAATGGCGTCGACTGGCCGGCGGCCCGCTTGGAGTATCGGCCTCAGATTGAAGACACTCGATCGATGGGTGAAGTCCGCCAAGTCATCGAGATGATGATTCGTGAACTCGGCCAATCTCACTTCGTGATCATCCCGGGAGGAATCGAGGAGATCGAAATCGAGGAGATCGAAATCGAGGAGATTGCGGTCGGCGACAACGCCGGTGATGAATCCAATCCACCATCGATTGACCGCCCCGATGGGGCACGAGGCAATAACGGAATGCGTCTCGACTGGGTCGAGGGCGCCCCAACCGTGGCATTCATTCGCCCCCAGAGCCCCGCCGACCTACAGGGCGTCCGTCCTGGATGGAAAGTCGCTCAGGTTGATGGCGATGACCCGAACGCCCGGCTGACGTCGATCCGTGCCGCCGCCGAGGCAAGCGGCGCGTCGATCGCGGAATTCGAGGCCTACATGATGCTCAACGGCATCACCCGAGGCCGGGTCGGCAATACCAGACAATTCACGTTCATCGTGGAAGACGAAAGTACGACCGAGCTCGAAATTGGTTTCGAAATTGAACCGGGCGTTCCCGTCAAGTTTGGCCACTTACCGCAGACGACCACCCGGTGCGAATCGCGGGTCCTGTCTCGCGACGAGCTCGAGACACTGGGCGCGACGTTCACACCGGGACAAGCCACACCAAGAATCGTCCTCCTGACGTTCAACGTCTGGATGTTTCCGATCATGGTGCCGATCGCCGCTGCGGTCGATGCCGATCGTGATGCGGACGGCTTCGTTATTGACCTTCGCGAAAATCCGGGCGGCGTGGGGGGACTCTCCATGGGAGTTGCCGGGCAGTTTCTTGATGAACGACTCAGTCTCGGCGACATGATCACCCGCGACACCACGATGCACTTCTCCGTGAACCCGCAACGCGCGACACCCGACGGCCGAATTGTGAAACCCTTCGCTGGACCGTTGGCCATTCTGATCGACCAAGGATCCGCGAGCACTTCCGAGATCTTCGCCGCGGGCCTCCAGCAACTCGGCCGGGCAACGGTGATCGGCCGAAATTCCGCTGGCGCCGCGCTGCCCGCAACGCTGATCAAACTCCCCAACGGCGACACTTTTATGTATGCGATGGCGAACTTCATCGGCCCCGAAGGTACAAGCATCGAAGGGGGTGGTGTGAAGCCGGATATCGACGTCACCCTCACCCGGACGACCTTGTTAGAAACCGGAGATCCGGACCTAGCCGTCGCCGTCGAGTGGATTCTGAATGAAGACTCCTCTGGTTCCTGAAATACCCAACTTGTTTTTCCTAATAAAACCGAACGATTCCATCGGACCCGTTCGACTCTTTCCTTCCAAGGACGCCAAGCCCATGCGCCGATTCCAATTCTTCTCGCTCATCGCATTCATCGTCTCGACGGCGACGTTTCTCCCCTCCGCGTCTGCATTCGCCACCGCGATCACCGTTCAAGACGACGCGAAGATCGCACCGCTGCCGTCTGCCAAGGATGTCGTGGCAATGATGATCAAGGAGCAAGGTGGCGAGGCGGCCATGTCCAAGCACCCTTCGTCCACCATCACGGGCAAGTTCTCCATGCCCGCGATGGGCATGGGTGGTCCGATGTCGATTCAGAACGCCAGCGGCAAGATGCTTGTAGTCATTGACATCGTTGGCTTCGGGAAGTCAACTCAGGGATTCCGCGACGGAATCGGCTGGAGCATCGACCCCGCCAGCGGCCCGGCCCTGGTGGACGGCTCCATGCTCGACGCGATGAAGCGACAGGCCAACCCGCGCGGGGACCTCGATCTCTTTAAGACTTGGAAGTCCGTCAAGGTGACCGGCCGCGAGGTCTTTGCCGGAAAGAACTGCGTGGTTCTTGAGTTGCAGACCGGCCAGGAAAAGGAAGTTCGTCTCATTGAGGAGACCACCGGAACCCTCGTCGGTTCTCGAACCACACAAACATCGCCGATGGGCGAGATCCCGATCGTCACCACCATCGAAGCGTGGACGGAATTCGACGGCTTGAAAGTTCCAAGCAAACTGAAGATGTCGATGATGGGCCAGCAACAGTTGATCGAATTTGATTCGATGAGTTTCGACGCCATCACGCCAGAGACCTTCGACTTCCCCGCCGCGATCAAAGCCCTCATCGCCGACAAGAAAGCTCGCGAAGCGGAGGCCAAAGAGAGTGCGCCTGACGCCGCGCCCCCCGCCGACCCGACTTCCTCATCGAAAGGCGAGGGCTCGAACTCGAGCTCAAGCCCCAAAGGCAACTGATGAGTGAACCCTGCATTGATCTGAGCGGCGTCGCCAAGACGTTCCGAGATACCAGAGCGGTCCGTGATTTGAATCTTCAGATCCCGTCCGGCTCACTGTGTGGTTTCCTCGGACCCAACGGCGCGGGAAAGAGCACGACGATCCGCATGATTATGTCGATCATTCGAACAGATCAAGGCTCACTTCGAGTCCTCGGTGGTGACGCCCTCGACCACAAGGATCGGATCGGATACCTCCCTGAAGAGCGTGGGGTGTATCGAAAGATGAAGGTCGGCGATTACCTTCGGTACATCGGACGATTGAAGGGCGTCGATGCGTCCAGCCTTCGCACCCTGATCACGGATTCCCTCGAACGAATCGGACTCCCGGACGTCGAGAAGAAGCGATGCGAGGAACTCAGCAAGGGCATGCAGCAGAAGGTGCAGTTTCTCGCCGCCATCATCCATAAGCCAGAGTTGATCATCTTGGACGAGCCCTTCTCGGGCCTTGACCCCGTGAATGCCATGCTGCTTCACGACCTCATCCGTGAGCTCCACGACGAAGGGCGGACGATTCTGTTTTCGACCCACGTGCTTCATCAGGCCGAACGGATGTGCGATCGTATTGTCATGATCGATCAAGGCACCAAAGTGCTCGACGACACACTCGAGACGATCCAAAAACGCTTTGATCCGAAAACCATCATCGCCGAACCGCTCGGTGATCCGACCGCCATGGGCATGCTTCTTGAGGGTGCTCCCGAAGTCGACTCCATCAAGATTGACGACCGTGGACGAGTGCATGCCAGGCTGCGCGACGATGCCGACGCCGACCGAGTGATGGCGACCGCCCTCGCCGGCGGCTCACTGCGTTCGATCGAACGAGCTCGAACTACACTCGACGAAGTGTTCCTTCATCTGGTCAATCGGCCGCTTGACGGCGCACAACCCGGCTTTGCGGAGACCACGCTTGTCTGATCGAAACCTCTCAAAGATCGGGATCATCGCCTGGCGGGAGTTCCGCCACACCGCCTTGACGAAGGCCTTCCTCTTTGGAGCCGTCATTCTTCCTATCGGCATGATGGGACTCCTGCTCGTCCTCCCGTTGCTCTTCGCATCGCAGCTCAAGCCGCTCGACGGTGACATCGCCGTGGTCGATTCAACCGGCCGCTTCGTCCAGGCCTTCAATGCACTGGTGGTAGAGCGACGTGATCGCGATCGATCCGGCGACGCCGAGGAGATCATTCGAAAACTCGGCATCGACGATCGTGGCGGCATGCTCAGCGGTGGAATCGCTGCTGCTGCGGAGGAGACCAGCTTCGACGATGTCACGGCGACCGACTTCAGGCCGGATGGAGACGACGTGATTCTGCGCCTCAAGGAGGAAGCTCGCGAGGGCCAGTGGATCGGGGTCGCGGTGATTCCCGAGGCGATCTTCGATGCACAAAACTCGAACGAAGATCTCGACGACGCGATGATCGACCTGTTTCTCCCCAAGGAGACCTCACCGCGCCACGGTGACACGATCAGCGACTTGATCCGTTCCGCGACGGTGCGAGCTCGCTTCGCCGCCGCGGGCGAGGATTTCGAATACATCCAGACCATGCTTGATCGGCCGAGCGTCGATGTTCGACGCCTGGGGATTGAGGCCGGCGCGGAATCGAGCGACTCCAAGCTGCGGATGCTCGTCCCGTTTGGATTCATGATGCTCCTTTGGATCGCGACCTTCACCGCCGGCAACTTCTTGCTGACCTCGACGATTGAGGAAAAATCCAACAAGGTGATCGAAGTCGTGCTGAGCGCCGTGGGACCGCTACAACTTCTCTGGGGGAAAATCCTCGGACTCGCCCTGGTCTCGCTGGTGATCTTGATCACCTACGGCGGCCTTGCGATCGCGGGCATCGCCGCCCTCGCCCTCACCGATCTCTTGTCGATCTCCGTGCTGCTCTGGGCGGTGGTGTTCTTCTTGATTGCGTACTTCACGGTCGCCGCCCTCATGGCCGCGATCGGAAGCGCGGTCAATGAACTGAGCGAGGCCCAGACGTTCATGGCGCCCGTGATGGTCATTCTGATCACCCCCATGCTGCTCTGGATGCCGATCGGTGAGAATCCGAACGGCACCTTGGCCGTGGTGACCAGCATGCTGCCACCGATCCTTCCCTTCGCCATGGTGATGCGGATCGGCGCTGCGACCGACCCGGTTCCGATCTGGCAACTCCTGCTCTCAACCGCCATCGGCATCGTCTCGGTCGTGGGACTGGTTTGGGCCGCCTCCAGGATCTTCCGAGTGGGAATCCTGATGCAAGGAAAACCGCCTTCGCCACTGGAATTGCTGCGATGGATTCGCCAGGCGTGAGGCGACAACCGTGAGTTTGTGGGCGGCCTGGGAGCCGTGGATCATCGGCGGGTTCATCGCGCTGATCCTCATCGGGTTTATCACCCGGGCGCTCTTTGGCGATCGAGCACGAGGACAACCCCGTTGCTTTCGATGCGGTCATGCCTTCGGACATGAGGACAGCATGACCTGCACCGAGTGCGGGTGGACCGCGCGAAACTCGCAGCAACGATTGAAGACCCGCCGTCACTGGCGGAAGGCGACGCTGGGCGCCATTCTTCTCTTCACCTCCGCCGCCCTCATCAGACTCAACGCGGCCGGTGGCAATCCGATGTTTCTGGTTCCCGACCGGATTCTGATCATGCTCCTCCCCTTCGATCCGACAGCCGATGCCACCATGCAAGGGCCATTGGCAGAGGAACTTCGCCGCCGCCTGCTCCTTGAAGAACTCGACGCCGGCGAGGTCGCCGCCCTCTTTGATCGAATCGCCAGCGGTGACGCCTGGGCGAGCCCCGGAAGCGACGCGTGGCAAGCGAGGTACGGCGAACTCGTCGACGCCTGGCGGAGTCGTCTGGTCCGTCCGGGTGATCCTGAAGCCGCGATCCTCCTTTCGATTCCGCCACGAATCGATATCGAAGTGCCGAGCGAATGGCCTCTGGATCTCGTGGTTCCAGCGGAACTCAACGTCGAAGACTGGTGGCCGATCGGAACCGAATGCGTAATCGAGCTGGGTTGGCGCGACGCCGGCACCGATGAAACACCACCCCCACCGATCGCGACGGTGGGCTATCGCAACCGCGCCTCCGTCGGCCGGCCCCATGCCATCCAACTTCCGCCGGTCGACCAGTGGCCAAAGAATGCGACGATGGAAGCCACCATCCGCGCTCGATTCGTCGATGCCGAGGCCCTTCTGCTCGCCGACGCGGGGATCGACGCCGCCAGCGACCTCGACCCGGACGGTGAGCTTGTCCCGGACATCCCACCGTTCGCATCGATGCCGGTGATCCGGTCAACCACGATCATCCTTCGACCCGTGGATCTCGGACTCCCGAACGCCGTGGCCTGGCTGGGCGATGACGCCACCGACGAAGCGATTCGCGAGATCTTCGCCCCCGGTCTGCGACGCTGGGAGAACATGCCCCGCCCCTTTGCCATTCGGTTCGACTTCCGCCGGGCGGCGGATCAACGATTCGACGCGACGCTTCTGGGCTTCGTGGTCGAGATCATCGAACGAATGCCGGACGGCACGGACGCCGTCCGCCGACGATCGAGAATCTGGATGCCCGGCGGAATGGGACCAAACGGGAACTGGCAATCGCGATGGGGAATCTCCGAAGAAGAGATCGACGCCCTCGCCCGTGCCTTCGATCCGTCGCCGGGGAGCAGTTGGTTCATGCGAATCCGTGGAGACGCCCAACTCGCGCGACTGGCTCTGGCGTCCGTCGTGAATCAGGGCGGGGATCCCACGGTCTTCACCCGATGGTGGTCGGGCTCGGTCGAACGTCCTCTGCGGACGACCGACGAGACTCGACGACCATTCATCCGCCGCTGGTTCTATCCCGGGGGAGTGCGACGCCCCGATGCCGCCGACCCGGCCGAGGCATCACGGTGACCCTCGGGCATCTTGAAGCCTGAATCCTCCGGTGATCTCCGGGGATACGAATGACGCCGACCCCGTGAACCACGGCCGTCATCACGGCCATCATCACCCCCAAACCCCACCCCCGAAACAAGCACCACGAACTGCGGCGCGGACCACTCGAGCCCTCGAGCGGATCCGCGAATGTTGCGGCGCGATCGATCTCCGCTATTGCCTCTAGATATGGGTTGCCATATTTCCATATTGGTGATATGGTTTTCCATATCAGATGAAGACGACCCTGAACATCGATGACACGGTTTTCACCCGGCTCAAAACGGAGGCGGCGAGCTCTGGTCGGACCATGAGCGAGCTTGTCGAGTCGGCGTTGCGTCTTCTTCTGACGAGAGGAACCGGGGCGAAGGAATTGCCCCCCCTTCCTTCATTTGACGGTGGTGGCACCTCCGTCGATATCGCCGACCGCGAACATCTCTGGCGTGCCAAGGAAGGCCCCTAGAGATGTTCGTCGTCGACGCGAACGTGCTCGCCATCGCCGCAGATCGCCAAGATCCCGGGCATGAAACCTGTCGCCTGCAACTCGATGCGTGGCGCACCCAGGCCGGCCCGTGGTATCTCACCTGGCCGATCGTCTTCGAGTTCCTGACGCTCACGACCCACCCGTCGATCTACCGGCAGCCGTGGACGATCAAAGCGGCGTGGGCGTACGTCGAGGCGATTCTCGCCGCACCCTCCCTGTCAATGATCGCCGCCGGCGAACGGCATCAGGAGATCCTCGATCGACTGCTGACCGATCTCCCGGATCTTCGCGGCAGCCAGATGCACGAAGCCCAGATCGTCGCCACGATGCTGGAACACGGCGTCCGACGCATCGTCACCCGCGATACCGCCTTCCACCGGTTCCCCATGCTGGACGTCGTCGACCCGCTCCGGGCCGCGTAAGTCCTATTAGACCGTCACGTCCGTTCGCGTCCTCGATTCGGGACACCACCGGCTCGTTCGGCGAGGCGATCATCCGCCCGAACGAACGCCCGCGATCGGATTCGCTCCCGTCGGCGGAGATCGCGTGTGATCGCTCGATCGACCATTCCAGGATTCCGGAGATCGACAGACCCCGTTATAAATTCCGACATTCTTCTTGCACGCGAGAGCGGGACAGAAGATACTGCGCACAACGCGGTCCTGTTCGACCGCGGTCTCACGAACCCCCTGTACAAAGAAGATGAGAAATGATGAAAATTCACCCTGCGGCGATCGCTATCGCTGCGCTTACGATCGCCCCTGCGGCGCTCGCGGGCGTCGTCGGTCCGACTTTCGCAACCTATACTTCCTTCAGCGCCGGTAACCTCGATGGCGTCGACTTCACCATTGCACAAACCGGCGGCGGAGCTCTGACCGCTGGCCGACTCTCCACGGCCAGTATGACTAGTGCATCTTGGGACAGTGTCGGGAGTCAAACGGACGTCGAGTACGGATCGAGCAACCAGATCACGATCACCTTCGCCTCGGCCGTCTCGGACCTCTCGATGTACCTGTATTACTGGCGTACTGCAGGCACTCAGGGCTACGCCGACTACACCTTCAGCGAGGCGTTCACGACCAACGCGAGCTTCTCCGGATCGACGGCTGGTGGAATCGTTGTCGTCACGGGGACCGGTTTCTCAAACGGCATCCTCAACTTCACGGGACCGGTGACCACGCTCACGATCACCGGCGCCGGAGGAACCCCCGGCGGTTCTCTGCAGGGCTTCACGATGTCACAGCCTGCGGGCTCGGTGGCCGTTCCCGGTGTTGGCGGCATTGCCGCTCTTGCGGGCATCGGCCTGGTCGGTCGCCGCCGCCGCCGCTGAAGCACACGCATCTGAACGATCGGCAGCCAGCCGATCTCCCATCGACCACACGGGCGTCGCGACCAGATCGCGACGCCCGTGTGCATTCCCTGTCGGCTGCCCCCCAACGACGCCACGACATGGCACAACCTCTTTGTGCTGATCTACGCAGGCATCGACGAAGCTGGATACGGCCCCATGCTGGGGCCGCTGTGCGTCGGTTGCTCGATCTTCGCGGTCGAGGACGCCGATCCCGCCGACGGACCGCCCAACCTCTGGGCTCGACTCGACGAGGTCGTGACCCGCGGCGCGAGAGACGCCCGCCGACGAATCGCCATCGACGACAGCAAAAAGCTCAAGGGATCCAATCAGGCCAAGGCGCATCCGCTGCGACATCTCGAACGAGGTGTGTTGTCGTTCCTGTCGACTCGGCTCACGGATGATCGGGATGATCTGGATGATCCGGATGATTCGAATGACCAAGGACACGCACCGCCCTCGACCGACGATTCGCTCTTCGCGATGACCGGCACGGATCTGCCGACCACCGTCGCCACGCCCTGGTACCAATCCAATACCACGCTTCCGGTCGCCCACGACGCCGACGCCCTCGCCATCGACGCGGCACGACTCGATCGTGGCATGAACGCGGCGGGCGTCCGGCTGCTCGACCTCCAGTGCGAGGCGATCGACGCCGGCGAATTCAACCGACGACTCGCGGGCGGATCGAACAAGGCGTCGATCAACCTCGACACCGTGGTTCGCCATGTGGTCCGGGTCCGGGCCGCGAGCCGGAAGGCGGACCCCCACGCCGTCCCCCGCATCGTCTGTGATCGACAAGGCGGACGGTCCCACTATCGCTCATGGCTCCAAGACTGCTTTCCAGACGGCGCGATTCGGATTCTCGGCGAGACCGTTTCGGTGAGCCGCTACCGGTTGGATGACGCGGACGGGAGTTTCGTGATTGGCTTCGAGACGGGTTCCGAGGATCGACACCTCCCGATCGCCCTCGCCTCGATGACCGCAAAATATCTCCGCGAACTGGCGATGATCCGGATGAACCGATTCTTCCGGGAACACCTGCCCGAACTCAAGCCGACCGCCGGCTACGTTCAGGACGGGCGTCGTTTCGTCAAAGAGGTGGCCCCCGTCATCGAAACCGCAGGAATCGACCGATTGCAGTTCATTCGAACATCCTGAGCGGCCCGACCCTAAAACCCCGTTCTGGGTGACGATTCCGGCGATCTTCATGATGTTTCTGGGTCGCTGATTCCCTCTCTTGGCCTTCGCAATTCAACCGTGGCGCTTGATTCGACCGAGGGTTTCCCTAAGATATTGAATTCGCCACTCGGGGCTCCGTCCCCGCCATCGCCAATGGGCGATGGAGTCGAAGGAGCGATTCCGATGCCAGGTGACTCCGACAACGATGACGACGCCGGCTGCTAACCCAGTCATTACGTCCGTATCGCCCCACCCCGCCACGGTTTTTAGAAAACAATCAAAGTCCCGGATGTTCGGAACGTTTCCGAGCTTCCCTCGCCCCGATCGAGGCCTGCGATCGGAACGTAATCTTCCAAAGAGCCTCTTGGCTCGCCCAGGCCGAGTGACAGTTCCAGGAAACAACGATGTCCATCGACCTCACCCGCGTCCGCAATATCGGCATCTGCGCCCACATCGACGCTGGCAAAACCACCGTCACAGAGCGCATCCTGTTCTACACCGGCATGAACTACAAGATCGGCGAAGTGCATGAAGGCACGGCGACGATGGACTTCCTCCAGGAGGAACAGGAGCGTGGCATCACGATCCAGTCCGCGGCAACGACCTGCCCTTGGACCTTCAACGATGTGGACTACAAGGTCAACCTGATCGATACCCCCGGTCACGTCGACTTCACCATTGAAGTCGAGCGGTCGCTCCGGGTGCTCGATGGTGCGGTGGCCGTCTTTGACGGAAAGGAAGGCGTCGAGGCGCAGTCCGAGACCGTCTGGCGACAGGCCGACCGCTACGAAGTCCCCCGGATGTGCTTCGTCAACAAGATGGACAAGCTCGGCGCGGATTTCGACTACAGCTTCAAGACCATCAAAGAACGGCTCGGAGCCAACGCGATCGCGATGCAGATCCCGATCGGAAGCGGCGACGACCTCGAGGGAATCATCGACCTACTCGAGATGCGGGCGTACTACTTTGACGCCAACGAGCTCGGTGCAAAGGTCGACGAGAAGGACATCCCAGCGGAACTCCTCGATGATGCAGAGCTCTGGCGAGCCGATCTCGTTGAGAAGGCCGCCGAACTCGACGACTCGCTCATGGAGACGTACCTCGAGGCGCCCGACGACGTCACGATCGACCAGATCAAGGCCGCCATTCGCAAGGGAACCGTGGCGCTCGAATGCAATCCCGTCTTCTGCGGCTCCGCACTCAAGAACATCGGCGTGCAACGCTTGCTCAACGGCGTCATCGAGTATCTCCCGGATCCCACCCAGGTTCCCGCCATCGAAGGCACGGATCCTCGTGATCCTGACGTCAAGATTCGTCGAACCCACAGCGAAACCGATCCGTTCTCCGCCCTCGTGTTCAAGGTGGTCAACGATACCCACGGCGACCTGACCTACGTCCGCGTCTACTCGGGCCTGCTCAAGAAGGGCAGCCGAATCCTCAATCCCGGGAACAACAAGAAGGAAAACGTCTCGCGGATCTACGAAATGCACGCGAAGGACCGGGACGCCCTCGACGAGGTCGGCGCGGGCCAGATCGTCGCTTTGATCGGCCTGAAGAACTCCTTCACTGGCGACACCGTTTGCGATCCCGATCAGCCGGTGGTTCTGGAACGGATGACCTTCCCCGAGCCCGTGATCTCGATGTCCATCGAGCCCAACACCGCGGACGACAAGAAGAAGCTCGGCGACGCGTTGGTGACCATCCGTCGCGAAGACCCTTCGTTCCGCACGCAGTACAACGACGAGACGGGCGAGACCATCATCTCCGGAATGGGCGAACTCCACCTCGAAATCATCAAGAACAAACTGGTTCGCGACATGAAGGTCGACGTCACCGTCGGCCGTCCTCGCGTGTCCTATCGCGAGACGATCCTCGGAATCGCCGAAGACGTTCGCGGCCTGTTCAAGAAGCAGACCGGTGGTCGCGGCCAGTTCGGCGATGCGGTCATCAGTGTCAGTCCCATCACCGAGGCAGAAGCCGCGGAACAGGAACTGAAGATGAAGAACGGCGTTGCCTTCGTCGACAAGATCGGCGGCGGCGTCATCCCCCGCGAGTACATCCCGTCGGTCGAAACCGGCGTTCGCGCTGCGGCCGCCAGCGGCGTCATCGGCGGCTACCCGCTCATCAACGTCAAGGTGGAACTGGTCTACGGTTCCTACCATGACGTCGACTCCAGCCAGGTCGCCTTCGAGCAAGCCGGCGCACTCGCGTTCCGGCAAGCGATCACCAAGGCTGGCCCCGCCCTGCTTGAGCCCATCATGAAGCTCTCGGTGGTCACGCCCGACGAATACTTTGGCACGGTGAGTGGCGACATCGCCAGCCGCCGAGGCCATATCGTCGACTCCGAACTTCGTGGCATCGTGCGGGTCATCACCGCGGAAGTCCCACTTTCCGAGATGTTTGGCTACACCACAGTGCTCCGATCCATGACCGCCGGACGTGCGACCAGTTCGATGGAACCGGCCGAGTACCGCGTGATGCCCGACAGCCTCAAGGATGCGGTGCTCGCCGACGCTTGATCGGCCAATCGCAGGGAACATTCAGAAGAAACCTCTCAGGCCGCTCGCGATTCACCTCGCGAGCGGCCTGTTCTATTGCTTCTCCTCCCTTTGACTTCGAAGAGCTTTTCGTTTTTGCCGATCCGACCACACGGCATCGATCTCGGCCGTTACCTTTGCAAACACATGAGAAGTTCCGGGAATGTCGACACCAACGAGGAATTCCGAGGCGAGTACGAAGTCGCACTCGAGTCATGGCTGCGCCGTCGTTTCTCGTTTTTCTGTGCGAGTTTCTTTGCGCTCGAGTGTGCGATTGCGATCTTCACCATCACCCTCGCCATCTTTGATCCGAAGATTCCGGATCTCGCCCTTGGCGAACAAAACTCCGGCCCGTTTCGCATCGGCATGTACGCCGTGGCGCCACTCATTTCCGTCTCGATTCTGGGGTGGTTTCTCTGGGCGGTCCGCCCTCGACTGGAACGCCGCTCCGAACTCGTCCGTGCCGCCAGCATCTTGATCCTGCTCGTTGGTTTCGTCGATCTGACACTCATGGAGCTTCTTCAAGACGATCCCACTGGAACCGAAGGATCCCTCGGCTGGCTCTTCGTGATGCACTTCGCCTCCACCCTCTTCCTTCCTTGGACACCACGCGAATCTGTGAAAGCGATCGGTCCGGTGTTCGGCGCGTGGATCGCACTAGAGCTCCTGTTTGGCTTGGGCGATGATCCCAATGGCACCGTGGTCAAGGTGATCCTCGCCCCGCTGGTTCTCCTCCCCGGCATGCTGGTCGCTCACTTCAGAATGCGACGATGGAGCCGACGATTCCGATCGGAAGCCTTCAAGCAAAGTTTCCTGAGCCTTCGCCGGGAGATGTCTCAGACGAAGATCATGCATGAGTCTCTCTTTCCCGATCAAATCGAAGACGAAGCGATCTCTTTCGACTTCGTCTTCAAGCCCATGCGGGATCTCGGCGGCGACTTCATCCATGCCTCCCGAGGCCCCGATGGCACGCTCCGGGTACTCCTCCTGGACGTCACGGGACATGGACTTGCGGCGGCCATGACGGTCACTCGACTCTCCGGCGAAATCGAGCGAATCTTCGCGGAACAACCGCGCATTGGTCCCGCTGAAGTGCTTCAACACTTGAATCACTACGTGTTTCTCCTCTTGAGCCAACACTCGATCTTCGCCACCGCGGTCATCGTGGAGGTCGATCCGCGCCACGGCTCCCTTCGCTACGCCAATGCTGGCCATCCGCCCGCGTTTCTGAAGGCGCCCCAAGAGTCACCACAGCGATTGGATCCCACCGCGATGATGCTTGGCGTGATTTCCGCCGACGAATTCGAATGCGAGGAACACCAAGAGACCATGGCTCCTGGCGATCTGCTCATCTTGTACACCGACGGCTCGATCGAGAGTCGGGATCGACACGGACAGCTTCTGGGCATCGATGGCTTTGAGCGAGTCATCAAGAAAGCCGGAGCACCGAAACGCTGGGCCAGTTACCTGATGCGAATCACGGAGACGCATCAGGCCGGAAAGAACGAAGACGACATTCTCATCGCCACCATCGCCATGAAGAAACCCCCGTCCATCGACCCGATCGTCGAAACGCCGCCTTGATTGCCGCGGTGGGTTCCGAGGACTCGACGAGACCCCACCTCATCAAGGTAGGCTGCTGAGAAGTAGTCGACCACGACCCGTCACGAGCAACGCCATGCCGATCGCAACCCACGATCACGACCGCCACATGCTGGAGCGAGCCGCTCGCAGGGCGTTGCGTGGACACGGCGAAGCCGAGCCGAATCCCTCCGTCGGCTGCGTCGTCGCCGACATCGATGGCCAAGTGATTGCCGAAGGAAGAACTCGTCATCCCGGTGGCCCGCACGCGGAGGTCGAGGCGCTTCGGATCGCTGGCATCGCCGCTCGGGGTGGTACCGCGTGGGTGACTCTCGAACCATGTAATCATCACGGACGGACGCCGCCCTGCGTCGATGCGATCATTGCCGCCGGAATCGCCAGAGTGGTCGTCGGTAGTCCGGAATCCAACCAGTTCGCGTCGGGTGGGATGAATCGGCTCCGCGATGCCGGCATCGAAGTGGTCCTTCGACCAGATGTGGCCGCGGTTCGGCGACTCCATGCCTCCTTCCACGCCAGAGTCTCGACCGGTCTTCCCTGGGTGGTCGCAAAGTGGGCGGAGACCGAACTGGGCGCCCTCAAGACGCCGCCTGGTGCCTCCCCGTGGATCTCCGGGCCACGCTCACTGCGGATGGTCCATCGGGAGCGTGGACGCACCGACGCAATTCTGACGGGAATCGGAACCATCCTCGCGGATGATCCCCGACTCGACCCCCGCGATGTCCGCCAACGCCGCACACCGATCCGCGTGGTCGTTGATCCGGATCTTGCGACGCCGCCAACCGCGTCCATTCTGAACGCCGAAAGCGGGCGGGTCATCATCGCGTGTCGCGACGACGATCGAGATGACCTTCGGACCCGTGCCGAGCAACTGGTCGCCGCCGGCGCCACCATCATGCCGATCGAAGCGCCGAGCGACCAAGACACTAAAGACGGTGAACATGGCGGGCTCCGAGGCCGATTCTCGACCGATCGAATGCGCGGCCTTCTCCGCCAGCTCGCGAAGGAGTACGAAGTAGCGACACTGCTGACCGAGTGCGGCTCCGGGCTCCTGCGGAGTCTCTTCGAGGCGGATCTTATTGACGCAGCCCTCGTCTTCACGGCACCGGCGACGTCTTCGATGGTGAAGGTAGAGGCGTCCGTGCCACGCCCGCGAGACCTTCTCCAACGCGCCTCATTCGAAACGCTCTGGTCGGGCTTTCGTGGCGATGATCGGGTGGTTTGGAGCCAACGTCCTTCGTGAGGTCAACGGTCGAGAATGGGCCACTCGTTGGCCGCCAGCGGAATCTCTGTACTCGCCGGAAGCAGGCGGAGAACACCATCCCCATTCTCAAACGCCCAACGACCTGCGGACGCTTCCCGGGCAATCCGCACGGTATCCAGCGGCCGGCCGTCGAAACCATGGAAAACGACGTTTGCGATCGCCAGTTTCGTGGGAAACGCCTGCACGATGACTTCGGTTCCTCGAGTTGAGGTGAGCGTTTGAATCAACGCGTCCACGTACTCGGTGGAAGTGAGGCCAGCGGCCCGCTCGTCACCGCGCACGACTTCAACCGTCCACTGATCGAGATCCCGCTCCAGCCGGACAAAGTCATCCATCGCGGTGATTTCGATGGATTTGACGTCCGCGGGCCGAACTCCGGATCCCGTCGGTTCAATCAGACCCAGAACCGGTGGCAGTAGTCCTCGAAGCGTTGCCTCGTCGATTCGAACCACCATCGGCATTCCCTCGATCATCGCGAAGCGATCGCGACTCACCAGGCCCGCCGGTCCGCCGATGACCAACGTCTCGGTCACACCATCATCGCGACGAACCGTCACGGTCGCCGCCGGATCGGTGAGTCCGAATCGCGAGGCGTCAAAGTCGCCATCCATGACAAATCCATCATGCTCCACTCGCCCCAGGACGCCCAGCAGTGCATCGATCGCAGGACCATCGACCCGGGTATCCACCGGTGAAGACAGCCTCCAAAGGCGGCCCGTCCGGGCCACCGAAGTCACGGTCATCCCGTTCTGAATGGTGACGCCACTGATCTCCCGATCGCTGGCAAACACCCGACGCGATCGCCAGTTTCGTGGGTCGTCATCGATGGCACGCTGGTGAAGATCATCGTCAACCACCAACACCTCGTCGTCACCGACGATTCGAATCCAACTTCGTCCCGCGACCGTCCTCGCCCCCAATTCAATCTTGGATTGGAAGCCGGGCGCCTCAAATCCAATGATCGCCTCGGGAGGATCGAGACCAAGGCTCGCCAAGCCGGGCCCATCCGCGCTGATGACTTCGGAGATGGGCGTTCGACGACTCGCCGCGAGATCGGCGGCGGCCACAATGAGCTGGCGAATGGCGAATCCGTCGGCCGCGATTTCAAACGGCAGAATCTGCCGCCAGCCTGCTTCGCGAAGTTCAAAGACCAAGGTCCGGGGAGGCTCTTCGCTCGAAATTTCCACGACCAGCCGATCGATCGAGTCAACCGAGAACTCGGTCGGAAAGACGGTTGCCTTCTGAAGTTCGTCGCCGGTAGATTCCGAATCGCGCCAAGCGAGGGTCGCCGCAATCATCAACACGATGGCCAGCGACCAGATTAAGCCGACGGATCGCAAGGTCATGAGTTGGCCCTCCGCATCGACCACACCAGCGTTCCGAGGAGCATTGGTCCGAGACCGAGCAGACTTACCAAGCCGAGCCCCCACGCCACTCTCGATCCGTCGGAGAGCCCGGAGAACCGCGAGATCTCGCGACCAGTGGCGGCGGTCGCGACCAGTTCATCAAGGCCCGCAAGCCACGCGATACTGCTCAACGCGAGTTCTCGATTACCTGGATTCGTCAACACCAAGCGGTCACCCCCCAGCGTGCCCGCTTCGTTGACCAAAGCGGACAGCGCCCATCCTCCTGATCCCACCGCAACCAAACGCTGCATGCCGTTCTCGCCCATGGCCTCGACCGCCACGGCGACCGGGATTGGTGCTTCGAGTCGACGCCCGCCGGGCATCTCCTCGATCTGCGCGCCATCGCCTCGCCAGTCGTTCTCGAGCCACCGGAGGGCATTCGGTCGGACTTCGGCGAGTACGACCGCGCTCCCCGTGGTGGTCGGTGCGAGACCGATCGGTGTCGCATGCGACACGAATAATCGCTTTCCGCGAAGCGCCTCAATGATGGCGCCGCCAGGTGCTTCATTCGCCGTCGGATGACCATCAATCTCCTGCCACGTCTTCACCGAGCCGCCTTCCGCGGCGTCCGGTAGCCACTCGAAGACCACTTGGGCGGTATCGATCTCAACCCCGAGCGTTGACGCCACCGTCGACCACGGATCTGGCTTTCCAACCAAGGGCAGCATACTTCTCGCGACCGTGAGGAGGACTGGCTGCCCCTCGGCAATCAATCCGGCGGCGGCACCCAGTAACGCTTTCTCTGCGTCGTTGTATTCCAGCCCTTGGCGTTGCAACGGTGGTAACACAAACCAAACCGTGGTCCGGCCGGGCGCGGCGCCGGGGCGTTCCGTCCGGCCGGGGATCCACTCCACAACGTCGAAGCGGGCGGTCCGCAATGCATTGGTGATGCCAGCGACCTCCAGCCCGTCATCCCGATCACGAAGCAATGATCGGTCCTCGGCATGAACAAACACGACTCGGGGCATCTGGCCGATCTGCAGGGCCCGGATCGCCGCCGCCAGTGTTTCCTCGCCCTGGAATCGACGATCGAATCCGACCACCGCTCCATCGCTGCCCTCTCGAACCGCGCTGGCGGGAAACAGCTGCCAGGCTGGGATCACCAACGAGCCGTGCGGGCCATCAACAATGGCGACGTCGCCAGCCGCAATTGACTCTGCGATCACGGCGACCACGAGCGGATGATCGTTCTCAAGCACGTCGAGTTCGTCACTGGAAGCTCGGAGCAAGACCGCCACCGACTCAATGGCAGGAATGGTCTTGGCGGACCAATCCCGGGCCGATGCGGGAATCCCCGGATCGATTTCCCACTGTCGAAGGACGTCGGCGACCTGCTCGATCTCACCGGCCTGCTTTCCATTGTTCGCCGCGAGGGAGGCTCGGGCGAGCCGCCAGTTCGGCAACGGTTGCTGGCTGGTACTTCGAAGGCATTCGTCCACGAACGCCGTGAAAGCCCCACCTTGATCGGCGAGGGTTCCGAAGACGAGGCCGATGCGCTCGATTAACGATCGGATCGGACTTTCGGCTGACAACTCTGCGAGCAATGTCACCGCCGAGGGTGCGATGTCGCGACCAACCGCCTGAAGCGACTCAAAGGCTTCGACACCGGTTTGGATCTCTCGTTCCCAGATGGCGATCGTCGCGGCGTCACGCGATACAAGCGATTCCAGGACCGCCTCGTATCGGCCAATCGAGCGAGGATCGACGGGGTCGATCCGCTCGGCTTCAAGGTTGGGCGTCACTTCGTCCATCCGGAGGACGACCTCATCGACCTGTCGCATGGTCACCGGATCGGCATCATCTCGGGCGACCAACATTCGGACCGACCAGCCCGGTTCAAGCTGCTCAAGGAGATCAACGGTGCTTGGCTGAAGCGAATACGCCCTGGTCTTGGTGAGATCCGCCTCAATGCGTAATGGCGGTGATTCCAGCAGAACCGAAAAAGCCACCGCCGCGACCCCGGCGCCAAGAACGCCGGTCGCCGAGAAGAATAAAGCGATGGCCCGACCAGGTCTGGTCGCCGGTCGGATGCGCCGCGGTGCGGCCAGTGAGATGCCCCCCGCAAAGAGGAAGAACACCGCCACGGCGATGAACCAGCCAAGGTTGGCGGAATCAAAGAGACCAATCGCAAATTCATCCAGCCTGAGCAGCGGGTCAAGACCGGAAGTCCACTCAATCCAGGCGAGGGTCTGTTCCGGCGTGAGGAGATTTGCCGGAAGCAACTCGATGAGCGCCGGAACGCCCTTGGCGATGAGGACCACCGCAAAGAACAAGAAGAACGTGACGAGATACGCGACGACCTGGCTGGAAGTCCGAGTCGAGACCAAAATCCCCAACGCGATCAGCGTCGCTCCCGCCAACAGCAGACCGAGTAGACCGCTCGCGAGTTCGCCAGGGTCGGGATTACCGTAGATCTCTGCCACGCCGAAGAGAACAAGAATCGGAATTCCAAGGACCAAGAGGACGCCAATGCCGGCGAGGAATTTGCCGAGGACGAGTTCCAACGCCGACAAAGGCGAGGTCAAGAGAACTTCAAGCGTCCCAAGCCTGGCTTCCTCGGCGAAACTCCGCATCGAGATTGCCGGAGCAACGACTGCGATCGCCCACCCCGCCATCGAAATCACCGCACGCAGCGTGGCGGGCTCGCCCTCTCGGAGCGACGCAAAGGCGAAGATGATCGAGGCGACCAGTCCCCAGCCAGCGAGAATAATCCACCCGGTTGGGACCAGGAAGGTCGACGCAAGATCGCGACGTGCAATGGCAAGCACACCCCTCATGCCGTCTCCCCGTCATCGTCATCATCGTCGGCTTCTCGATCGAGCAACTGCAGGAAGACCGTTTCGAGCCCCGGGGCGTCGTGCCGGAGTTCGACCATCGAGCCGCCGGCGGCGGAAATCGCCGCACCAATCACCCGGCCACGGTCGGGACCATCGAATTCGAAGCAGAGATCGCCGTTCGGAGCGACGTCCGCTGGAACGTGGATTTCCGCGATGCGATCGATGGCGGCGGCCAGTCGTGACTTCAATTCCGTATCGTTGGGCGCGGCGATCGTGATCGAGGATCGGCCATTCACTCCGTTGCGAAGTTCATCAATGCTGCCTTCGGCCAGTTTTCGGCCCTCATTGAGAATCACGATGTGGTCTGCGACGGCTTCGATCTCTTGCATGATGTGACTGGAAAGCAGGACGGTCCGAGTCTCGGCAAGCCGGCGAATCAGGCGCCGAAAATCACGGAGCTGACGTGGGTCGAGCCCCACGGTCGGTTCGTCGAGTACCAAGAGCGCTGGATCACCCATCAGGGAGGCGGCCAGCCCGGTGCGTTGTCGGAAGCCCTTGCTGAGTTGCCCGATCAGTCTTCGAGCGACTTGACCAAGGTCGCACGCATCCAAAGCGAATGCCGCCGTTCGATCGATCGTCGATCGATCAAGACCGAGGAGCCTCCCCTTGAAGCGGAGGAACTCGATCACCCGCATCTCGGGATACGAGGGTGCCGATTCGGGGAGGTACCCGAGCCGGGCGAGCGCGGCCCGCCGTTGGGACGGCATCTCGTGCCCGGCGACCCGCAATGAGCCTTCGTCGGGTGGCAGCATCCCGGTGATCATTCGCATGGTGGTGGTTTTGCCGGCACCATTCGGCCCCAGAAGACCACAGACAATACCGTCGGGAACCTCGAGATCGAGGCCCTTGACCGCCGTAAACCGGCCGTATCGCTTGGTGATTCCCTTCGCCTGAATCATCTGGGAGGGTCGTTCCGGAATCGGATGCCCCTCGTCGACGACCCCCGGCGGGTCGTACGAACGATGGCGGAACCCCATCCTACCGCCGCCCGAATGGTCCCGGTGGACTGGCCACGAGCCTTCGGTCCCAACCAAACCACCGGCTCGGGCTCCAGCCACCATCGTTCCCGTGCCGATATCCCCTCATGGCTTCTTCCGGGATACGCTTCCCAATCCCCCCGTCGCCCCAGGAGCACCCGGCCGATGAATGATGCCGATGCCAGATCTCGTGCCCGCATGGTCCTGCCTCCAGGCATCGACGCCGAAGCATTTCTTGCTCGGATGCCGGATGTCGTCGCCGATTTCCTCCGCACCGCGTGCGATCTCGTCCCCGAAGAACTCTCTGGAGGTGATCCTCGAATCACCGCCGCCCTCGACGGACTCGGCGAAGGCGTCGCCGTGGTCGTCGAGAATGGCGAAATCGTTTGGATGAACGACCAACTCGCCGACCACAGCCCCGAGTTGCTTCGGCTTTTCTCGGATGCTGCCGCGGAAGTCATTGTGGGGTTCATGGAGCATCCGGACGTGAACGATGGGGAATCCGCCCGAGTGGATTTCAGCCATGAAGATCGCCACTACGCCGTGATCTGCTCCCCGATGCCCGACGATCCGACTCGGCGAACCGCGGCCGCCCTGATCTCCGATGTAACGGATCTAAAACGCACCGAACTACTGGTTGAGGAGATCGATCAAGCCGGCGGCGACCTCCTCGATCTTGATCCAGACACCATCAACCCCCTCGACGTCGGCGCTCGTCTTCGCCTCGTCGAAAATAAGGTGATTCGAACGATCCGCTCGGTGATTGGATTCGAACACTTCGAAGTTCGGCTCGTCGACCGAAAGAACGACCAACTCGAACTGGTGATGGGTTCGGGAATGGAACCACTTTCGATTGGTGAACGACTCTTCGTAAGCCGAACCGAAAATGGAATCTCGGGGATGGTCGCCACCAGCGGGCAGGCCTACCTCTGCAGAGATACCCGCGAAGACCCCCTGTACGTGACGGGAATCCCTGATGCACTGAGCAGTTTGACCGTACCGCTCAAACTGCGGGATCGTGTGGTTGGCGTGCTGAATGTCGAAAGCGCCGAGCCTGACGCGTTTGATGAACGCGATCAGATGCTGGTTGAGCTCTACGGTCGCTACATCGCGATGGCGATCAACATCCTCGACATGCTGGTGGTGGAGCGATATACGACAAACCGCAATTTCTCCAGCACCGTGCTGGGGGAACTGAACCACCCGCTCGAGGCGATCACTCGGAATGCCGCTGAAATTCGAGCTGGCTATGTCGGCGACGGACCAATGGCGGAAAAACTCGATGCCATCATTGCGTCGGTCGAATCAGTCCGGTCAAGGGTGCTGGCCTGCACCTCCGGACCGCAGACGATCCTCGGAAAATCTGATGATGAGTCAGAGATCATTGACGATCCACTGATCAGCGGACGTCGGATTCTGGTCGCCGACGATGAAGAGACCATTCGAGGCGCGATCAAGATGCTTCTCGAGCAGCGAGGCGCGTATGTGGAAGCCCATACCGACGGATCGGGCGCGATTGAGACGCTCGAGTCGGGTGGTCCTCCCTTCGACCTGGTTATCTCAGACGTTCGAATGCCGGATCGAAACGGATACGAAGTCTTCCGCGCCGCCAAGACTTTGGCGGACGAGCTCCCGGTGATTCTCATGACCGGCTTCGGCTACGACCCCCACCATTCGATCGTCCGATCGAGCCAAGAGGGCCTGGAAGCGTTCTTGTTCAAGCCTTTTCAAGTCTCCCTGCTCATCGAGGAAGTCCACAAGGCCCTCTCCAGTTCATCCTCGCCGCGAGAATAGTCGCCCTCGAATCGCAGATCGCGGGTCGAGGTTTCGGCAAGATCCCAACCGATTCAAATGAATGGGACGATCCGAGATCGCTGGTCAGGCGTCACCGGCCGGCTCAGGCACCGGGATGTCGGCCCGAAACCACACGGTCAAGTTCATCAACATCCTGATGGAGTTGGATCTCCTCAAACCCTGCGGCCGCGAAGAGGCTCTGGACTGCCGATGCCTGGTCGTACTGCATCTCGATCGCCAGAATTCCGCCGGGCACGAGCCACGCAGGTGCTCCATCGATCACTTCTCGAATGACCTCAAGGCCGTCCTTTCCGCCACGGAGTGCCGTCGCGGGTTCGTGATCGCGGACATTCGGGGGGCAAAGATCGAATTCCGCATCGCTGATGTACGGCGGATTGGAGACGATGAGGTCGAAAGTCGATGGTTGCTCGCCGGCCAACGGCTCGTACAGAGATCCATGCCGAACATCGATGGAATCCGCTCGCAGATGACGAGCGACGTTTCGCCGCGCCAATGCTGCGGCCGCTTCAACCAGTTCGGTCGCGACGATGCTCGCCTGAACGAACTTTTCGGGCTTGACGATCGACGAACGCTCTCGAAACGCCGCCGGCGATCCGTCCGCGGCATCTGAAGGCCGACCCTCGGTCGTCGTCGCTTCGGCGTCATGACCGGTTTCGTCACTGGTTTCGTCACTGGTTTCGTCACTGGTTTCGTCACTGGCATCTTGATCGGCCAAAGATCTCTCTTCGCGACTGGCTCCCGGCCCCGCTCCCGGCCCCGCTCCCGCCCCCATCGCCGTCGAAAGCCGCGCGAGATCAACGCGAGCGGCCTGCTCGGCTTCCTGCACCCGTGCCGCCGCCCGACGGGGCCGGTCGAGGAGGTTCAGCAGTGCGATCGAGACACATCCCGTTCCGGTGCAGAGATCGAGGATTCGAACCCCACCCGACCGCTCGGCCAATCGTTGGTGCCCCACTTCCACGAGCGTCTCCGTCGCCGGCCGGGGAATCATGGTGCTCGAATCAACCTCGATCCGGGCCTGGTGGAACCAAGCTTCACCCACGAGGTACTGGACCGGCTCGTGATTTGAGGCTCGCTTGACCCACGCCCGGAGCGTCGCACGCTCATCGTCGCTGGCCAGACGATCAGGCTCCATATAAAGACGAAGCCGCTCGGCACCGATCGCCGCGGAAAGGAGCATGTCGGCGCAGACCACGGGAGACTCCACCCCTCTCTCTTCGAGATGAGTCTTGATCCAGGTTCGAAGTCGTCCGGTTGTCCATGGTTCTTGATCTTGCACACGGACATCGTACGGGCGATTTCTCACAGAAAGGGCAACTCCGCCGAAAGTCCGGCCCGGATGTATGATTCTCATCCACCGTCGGCCGTGCGGTACCCCTCTTCTCCGACTTCAAGTCAGGAACAACGAACCCGTGACTACCGACCTCCGAATCAATGCCATCGTGGACCGCATGAACGCTTCCGGAAAGTTCGCCACGGTCGAATCCATTGGCGAGACCGTCCGCTGCCGAGCTCGCGATGTCGAAAGCGATGCTTTCTACATTCTTACTCGGACCGATGCCGGCCTGATCGTTCGATTCGAAACACCAGACCGCTGGCTCAGTGAGTCGGTGGAATCCGGCCTCTACAACTCCAGCGATTCATTGGAGGAGCTTCTCGAGGAGTCCCTCGATGAACTGGAGTGGCCGATCGACGAAATTCCCGTGACCGCGTTTCGCCACTTCCGCAGCGATGACCTCCTCTACACCTTTGAGAACAACGTCCCAACCGGCGACGACGCGACTGAAGCTGGCGGGACTTGGCTGCTCGCCTATGAGGCAACGTTCCATGAACTCGGTGATGTCGCCGGCGAGACCGAAGATGCGTGATCTTTCTCAGTCTCACAAATTCGATTACGACCAGGGATTTCCCTTTCGATTGGCTACGAACTGATGGCCACACGCGTTCTCATGCTGGGCTGGGAGTTTCCCCCATTCATCACGGGTGGTCTTGGGACGGCCTGCCACGGGCTGACCCGAGCGATGGACCGCGCCGGAATGGAGACCACGTTCGTCCTACCGAAGAGCGTTCCCGGCGATGCGGATGATGCGGCCCACGTCGAACTGGTGAGCCCTGCCAGCAGTATGGGCGACACCCTTCCGGAGTATCTGCCTCGGCCCGTGGAAACGACCACCGTCGAAACGCGAACCACCACGCGTGGGCCTGAACAACGGCTCGTCGAGGTCGTCCGCGAACTCCGTGAGCAGTTCAAGCACACCCGATTCGTCGATCTCCCGGTTGAGGTCCAGTCGGTATATCGCGAACAGCAAACAACCTGGCGCCGCGTTCTTGAGGAATACAACCTCGATGAAAGCCGCCTCGAAACGCTGGTCGAAGCCGGCGCCTTCGGAGATCCCACCACGGTGACCGAATCCATGGCGCTTCGATCGGCGATTCCCGAACGAGACCCCGAAGAAGCGAATATGGCCGCGCGAGCCAACAAGTCCGCTGATTACGGAGGCGACCTGATCGGGCAGGCTCACGCCTACGCCAAATTCTGCCTCGAAGTCGCCAAGCGCACCCAATTCGACGTGGTTCATGCCCACGACTGGCTGACCTACCCCGCTGGCTTGGCGGTCGCCCAACTCACTGGTAAACCGCTGGTGGTTCACGTGCACTCGACCGAGTTCGATCGTTCGGGCGAGCATGTCAACCAAGCGGTCTACAACATCGAACGTCGCGGGATGCATGGGGCGATGCAGGTCATTGCGGTCAGTCAACTCACCAAGAACCTCTGCGTCTCGCGGTATGGAATCGCGCCCTCGAAAGTTGATGTCGTCTACAACGGCGTCGAATTCGACCCTATTGAAAAGGGCGTGAATTCGATCACTTCCAAGGACAAGATTGTTCTCTTCTTCGGAAGAATCACCATGCAGAAGGGGCCGGAGTACTTCGTTCAGGCCGCCAAGCGGGTGCTCGACGTGATGGAAGACGTCAAGTTCGTGGTCGCGGGGAGCGGCGATCTCGCATCGATGATGATCGAGATGGCCGCAGAGATGGGCATTGGGCACAAAGTGCTCTTCACCGGATTTCTCCGCGGAGGCGACATCAAGCGGGTCTTCGCCCTCGCTGACCTGTACGTGATGCCAAGCGTGAGCGAACCCTTCGGCATCGCTCCCCTCGAGGCCATGAGCAACGACGTTCCAGCACTGATTTCGAAGTCCAGCGGCGTCAGCGAAGTCCTCACCCACGCCCTCAAGGTCGATTTCTGGGACGTTGAGGAAATGGCCAATAAGATCGTTGCGGTTCTGAAGCATCCCCCGCTTCGCAAGGCCCTCCGTGACAACGGGCAGTTCGAGATCCGAGCCCTCACCTGGGACGGCGCGGCGACCCGATGCGGCCAGGTCTACGACCAAGTGCTCCGGCAGTTCAACGCCAAGGCCTGACGCCGAGGTGATCTGCATTCGTCCGCGGTCGAAATACCCCCCAAAGCCATAGTTCGATCGGCCTCCCCGCTACAATCGCTGACCTTGAATCTGGTCTTGCGAGACCCTGCGGAGATGTCGACGAATGGCCTTCTTCTTCAAACCAAAGCCCCGGACGAGTCCACCCGCTCGACCTCAGATCACGGCGCCAACGGCGGCGTCCATCGATTCGGGACGGGTTCTACCGCCCGAAGACCCGGCGATCGAAGGCCGAATCATCGAAGTGGGAACCGAGTTCCTCGACCTCGCTCGTGGCGGAAAGGCTGGCGTCCTCAACGCCGCATTCTGGTCCGACAAGTTGATGGACTGGGCGATGCAAGACGAGGCCTTCAAGGTCCAGTTGTTCCGCTTCGTCGATGCCTTCCCAATGCTCCGTACGCCAGAGCAGATTCATGATCACCTGGTCGACTACCTGTCGCAGCCAGGGGTCACGCCCCCGCCCGGGATGGATCTGGCCATCAAGGCCGGCGGCGTGGCGAAGTCGATGTTCGCCCGAACGATGGCGAAGCAGATCACCGGCATGGCCGAGAAGTTTATCGCGGGGACCGATGCCGCCGACGCCTTGCCAATGCTTCAAAAACTCTGGAAACGAGGACTCGCCTTCAGCGTTGATCTTCTGGGCGAAGCCTGCGTCTCCGACGTGGAAGCCGCGGAATACTGCGCCAAGTACATGGACCTGATCGAGAATCTCCCCGACGCGGTCAATGGCTGGCCCGAAAATGAAAAACTTGAACGCGATCATCTGGGGCCCGTTCCGCGAACGAATGTCTCGATCAAGATCAGCTCGCTTTACGCGAAGACGGATCCCATTGATACCGCTGGTTCGATCGACGGGCTGATTGAAGCCTTACGACCACTCCTCCTCAAGGCACGCGAAAAAGGCGTCCTCGTCAATTTCGACATGGAGCAGTTTGCGCTCAAGGATCTCACCCTCGAATTGTTCATGCGTTGTTGTGAAGAGATCGACTTCAACGCTGGCCTTGCGATGCAGGCCTACCTACGTTCCGGGGACGACGACGCCGCCCGGATCATCGAATGGTCGAAGCGAACCGGCCGCCAAGTGACGGTTCGCCTCGTCAAGGGCGCCTATTGGGACTACGAGACGATCCACGCGGAAGAGATGGGTTGGCCGATTCCCGTCTGGAGTCGAAAGTCCGACTCGGACGCCTGCTTCGAGCGAATGGCCCGAGCGTTCATCCATTCGACGCCGAAAACACTCGAGGACGGCGGCGTGAAACTCGCCCTCGGAAGCCACAATGCCAGATCCATCGGAGCGGCGATCGCCGAGCTCGAAAAAGTCGGTTTACCAAAATCCGCGCTCGAAATCCAGATGCTTTACGGCATGGCCCCCGAGTTAAAACAGGCCGCGAGCGACATGGGCTTCCGAGTTCGCGAATACGTCCCGGTTGGCGAAATGATTCCCGGCATGGCGTATCTCGTTCGACGGCTCCTAGAGAACACCTCCAACGAGTCGTGGCTTCGCGCTGGATTCATGGACAACGCCGATGCGGCCACCCTGCTCGCGTCTCCGCATCGAGAGTTCGAACGGGATCCCGGCGTCGAACGAATCCGCGGCGCGGCAGAGAGGCACCGCCTTTCCTCGAACGATCCCGACGTCGGAGATGGTCGATCCTTCTTTACCGAACCAATGCGAGATTTCTCGTCGCGCGACCAACGAGAAGCGTTCGCCAGATCGATTGACGCCGCGAAGGTCCCCCAGATCGCCAATGACGGAACCGTCGCAGGCGCGGTGGCGGCGATCGACCGGGCTCACGCCGCCTTCCCGGCATGGCGGGACCTACCGGTCCGCGATCGATCCGCCGTCCTCGTCAGGGCCGCCGCCATCATGCGGCGACGCCGCGACGAACTCAGCGGCATCATCATCAAGGAGAGTGGAAAACCCTGGGTGGAAGCCGACGCGGACGTCTGCGAATCGATCGACTTTCTCGAGTTCTACGCCCGCGAAGCGGTGGGCTTGTTTGACCCGAGACGACTCGGTCACTTCATCGGAGAGATCGACGAAATCATCCATCAGCCTCGCGGGGTTGCTGTGGTCATCAGCCCATGGAACTTCCCGCTGGCCATCTGCGCCGGCATGACCGCCGCGGCGCTGGTCTGCGGCAACACCTGCGTGATCAAGCCAGCCGAGCAGACGCCGGGAATCGCCCGGATCCTCCACGACATCCTGATGGAAGCCGGATGCCCTGCGGACGCCTGTGTCTTCCTCCCCGGTCCGGGCGAAACGGTGGGCGCGACGTTGGTTCGTGACGTGCGGACCGCGATCATCGCCTTCACCGGTTCGATGGCCGTCGGCTTAGACATCCTGCAAGCGGCGGGCGTCACCCCGGACGACCAACATCATGTGAAGAAGGTCATCTGCGAGATGGGTGGCAAGAACGCCACGATCATCGACGCCAGCGCCGATCTCGACGAAGCCGTGCTCGGTGTCCGACACTCTGCATTCGGTTTCAGCGGCCAGAAGTGCTCCGCCTGCAGTCGGGCGATCGTCGTGGAATCCGCATACGACACATTCCTCGAACGGCTGGTCGAATCGACCCGAACCCTCGTCGTCGGCAACCCGCTTCAACCGGGAACCGATGTGGGACCAGTGATCGACCTGGACGCAAAGCGCAAGGTCGAGAAGTACATCGAGATCGGTTCCCAGGAAGGACGGCTCGAAGTCTCCCTGGCGATCCCCGCGGGCCTCGAAGCCGAAGTCGGACTCCCCTACGCCAGCCCTACCGTGATCAGTGGCATCGAACCGCACCACCGACTCGCCAACGAAGAGGTCTTCGGCCCGCTACTGGCGGTGATGAAGGTCAAGGACTTCGATGCGGCACTCGAACTCGCCAACTCGACCCGATACAAGCTGACCGGCGGCGTCTTCAGCCGCAAGCCCAGTCACCTTGACCAGGCGCGGCGCGACTACCGCGTCGGCAACCTTTACCTGAACCGTGGGATCACCGGGGCGCTGGTCGGACGGCAGCCCTTCGGCGGATTCGGCATGTCCGGGGTCGGTACGAAGGCGGGCGGGCACGACTACCTGATGCACTTCGTGGAACCTCGTTGCATCACCGAGAACGCGATGCGCCGTGGCTTCGCCCCAGGCCTCGTCGAGTAGCCACTCGAATTCCAGCCCTCTAGAACGTGCCATCATCATGATCATCGGATGCATCAGATGCATCAGATGCATCAGATGCATCAGATGCATCGCGCGCTTGCGGCCGAGCATTCGGACGATTCGAATTTCTGGCCGATCGGCTGAACCGCCACTGGATCTCGCGAAATTGGCTTCCCCGGATTCCGAAGAAAAGATTGACGGAGTGCCAGCACCGATCCGACCGATAGGCGGAATAGAACCCCTCGGAGACCCTGAAAAATGCTGCGATCAAGAAAACTCTGCCTCATGGCATCCGCGTTTGCCTTCATCCTCGTCGCCGTGGTCTGCGGTTGGTCACCGGAAAAGTGGCTCCCGGAGGTATTCGGCGAGCCCGTCGCATCGACGTCGGCGAATGGGGCGGATGTCTCTTCAGCCGTCGAATCGACGGCGGTGACGCCAAGCAGATTCATCGTGCGATCTCTGGGCTTCATGGCCTTCGGATTGGCCGTGACTCTCCTGATCGGCGTCAGCAATCGACGAATTCGAACCGGCACGCTGTTGACCACCGCCATGTCCATGCTCGGTCTCGCCGCGGGAGGCATCTTCACATCCGTACAGGACGGCTTCCCTGGCTGGATATTGATCGGCGTGATCGCGGTCACGATGATCCTCGGACTCTGGTCACTCGGGCTTCTTCTTCTCGGCGAACAGCATCTTAAGGAGGAGGAAGAAGAAGAAGAGGAAGAGGAAGAGGAAGAGGAAGAGGAAGAGAAATAGCCTCGTCTGAACGACGAGACGGCCTTCACGCCGATCACATCTCCTGCCGAGAAGACGACCGCACCTCGAACCGAGGTGCGGTCGTCACATCATCTCTCGAACTTTCCAAGATCTTGTCGGCGGACCTTTCTGTCCCTGCTCTGTCTCAGGTCAGCTCTTGGGGACGATTTTGATCTCGACCTGATACGCCCCGTATCGCCCGGACGCATCCTGAATCTCCGCGGACAGGCGGCCACGTCTTACCGGCATCGTGACCGCGTCGAAAATGATCGCCGCGTCGTCCGAATCGATTTCGATTTCCGCAATGACCTCGCCATCGAACCGGAGGCGGACTCGCTCTGGCCGAGGAAGGCCTTCGACCGGCCGAACTCTGATACGGAAGGGTCCAGCGGTCACCGGTTCCACCCGCCAATACCCCTCCGATCGTCCTCCCCACGCTCCCTTGCTGGTCCGGCGCCAGTCCTGCCGGGTCAACCACACTGGTTCGGTGATCACCCCGAGCGAAATCGGCGGAGGCAGATACGCCGCGTGGCCACCACGATCCACGTCCTTGAACCACGCTTCGTATTGCGCCTGGAGCTGGGTCGCGATCGCAGGCTCGGCGTCAATCAGGTTGTTCCGTTCGGAGGGATCACTGAGCACGTCGTAGAGTTCGAACACCCGAGGCGCCGACTCGCCGCTCGACAGTTCCCGACCGAACCCCGATGGATTCACGAGCTTCCACCGGCCCGATCGGATCATCGCGTTACTCCACTCGACCGGGGAATCGCCGCGATGAGCCTGGATGACGATCGAACGCTCGGGATCCCCCGCCTCTCGGCCTTCAAGAACCCCGAGAAGACTCCGGCCGTCGAGCCCACCGCCGGCATCCTCCACGCCGCATGACTCGAGAATGGTCGGGACCAGATCGACGTGCATGCCGACCGCATCTGTTCGGTTCCCCGGCGGAATCCGACCCGGCCACCGCGCGAAGAAGGGCGTTCGAACGCCGCCTTCGTAGACCGTTCCCTTGCGACCTCGCAAGCCGACGGAGTAGCCATCGTGATCGGCACCGTTGTCGTGGAGGTAGAGCACCAGGGTGTTTTTCGCCACGCCGAGCCGTTCGAGGGTGTCCAAGACCCGGCCGACGTTCTCATCGATGTTCGCATCCATCGCGAGAATTCTTGCCATGCGGTCGTGATTCGAAGCACCGGTCGGGCCGAGATCCATGGCGTGGTATCGCTCGAGTTCTTCGGTGGGAACATCGTGGAACGGGCCGTGTGGTGCGTTCGTGGTGAGTACCGCAAAGAAGGGACCATCCTGCTTGGTCATCCAGTCCGTCATCTCGTCGACGTAGATGTCGGTGCACCAGCCTTCGAATGACTCGAGCACACCGTCGCGAAGCAGGATCGGATCGGTATACCGACCTTCGCCGCCCTCGGGATCAGCCGGCTGCGCGATACCGCCACCCCGATGCACCACCGAGCGATCAAATCCCTGATCCATCGGCCGCATCGGATGACAGTCACCGAGGTGCCACTTTCCGAAAATTCCGGTGGCGTATCCGGCGTCCCGCAGCCGTTCGGCGATGGTCACTTCATCGGGCTCGAGCATTGCTCGGCCGATCCAGGTGTCGATCGCGGTGGTGCGTTGCGGGTGCCTCCCGGTAAAGAGCGCCGCCCGGGTCGGGGTGCAGACCGGATGCACGTAGAACGCGCCGACAGTGCCACTTTCGGCGGCGAGTGCGTCAATTCGAGGCGTTTGGAGGACGGGATGCCCTTGAACCCCAAGATCACCGAAGCCCTGATCGTCGGTCATGATGATGACCACGTTCGGATGATCGCGATCCGTCGACGCGGTCGCCGAGCCGTTGATCAGAAGAGCAAGTAGCAAGCGCACCGTTGACATGTCTGACCCTTTGAATGAAGTGTCCGGGTTGATTCAGGGCGCGGGGATCTCGGCCGGCGCCGGTCGCTTCTGCGCGAACATCCACGTCATGCAACCGCCCGGTCCGTACGCCATGTTCCAAGAGCCATGACCGACTCCGGGCAACTCCGTGTAGGCAATACGTCCACCGGCATCGCGAATCGACTTCACGATCGCTCGTGACAGGTCGACACTGACCACTTGATCCGCAGCCCCGTGAACATTCCAGATCGGGATCTCCGACGCCGCGAATGCCGGCCCGAAGACCGCATCGGAGCCTCCACAGATTGGAACGACCGCCGCAAACCAATCGGGGTGTCTTCGAGCGAGATCCCAAGAACCGAATCCCCCCATCGAAAGTCCCGTCAGATAGATGCGACTCCGGTCAATGGATGGGTCTTGCGCCAACTCACGGATCTTCGCGATGACCGCTCGCATCGAGTCGGTCATCGGCGCCGCGGCGTCCGCGGACCACTCCCCTTGCTCGTTCCGCCGGGTCGGGCTCCAGGTCTCGTTCTCCGGGCATTGGACGGCAAGCACGATCGCTTCGTGCCGCTTCGCCAGATGAGGTTCGCTGACCCAGCGATCTGGAAAGTGGCTGAGCTGGCGTGCATTATCGTCTCCACGCTCGCCGGCCCCATGCAGAAAGACGATCAGAGGGAGCGGGTTCTTTGGGGACGCCGAATCGGGCCGGTGCATCCGGTATCCGAATGAGCGAAGGCCTTCATCGGTCTCTACCTCGATGGTCCCTCGATCAAATGCCTTATCGACTTCGGGTGGGACGGCCGTGGCGTGGGCAGCGGCGGTGCTTCCCCCCCCGAGCAAGATCGTGGCCAGAAGAGTGCGCAGTCGCATGATCGGCTCCAGAAGAATCAGCCCTTGGTACCCGCGGTCGAAATCCCCTCGACGAAGGTGCGCTGAGCGATGAAGAACAGCAGAAGCACCGGCGCCGTCATGATCGCGGTCGCGGCCATGAGCAGGTTCCAGGGCGTCTGCCCGAGTTTAGAGAGATAAAGCTGAAGTCCGAGGGCGAGCGTGAATTGATCTCGATGCGTCAGGAACACCAGCGGCCCGAGAAAATCGTTCCACACGAACATGAAGTGCAAGAGCGCGACCACCAGCAAAGCAGGCTTCGAAAGTGGAAGAATGATGTAGAAGAAGTTCCGAAGATGGCCACAACCATCGATTCGTGCCGCGTCGTCAAGCTCGCGGGGAATCGTCATAAAGAATTGACGCAGCAGGAAGATGCTGAAAGCATTTCCGAACCACGCCGGCACCCAGAGCGGCGCGAAAGTCCCGATCCAGCCGACCTCGCGGAACATCACGAAGAGCGGCACCATCACCACCGGGAAGGGAATCATCATCGTCGCGAGCATCGTCATGAACGCGACGCCTCTTCCCCGCCACCGCACTCGTGAGAACCCATACGCGACGAACGCACTGGAGATCACCGTTCCCCCGACGCCGAGGATCGCGATGATCAAGGTGTTCCGGAGGTAGAGCGGCATGTCGGTGTTCTCATCCGTGAGCACCGCTTGATAGTTCTCGATGGTTCGACCGACGGTCTCTCCGGCACCGCCCTGACCAAAGGGCGCGGTTGGATCCGCCACGCCGGTCGAGAACCCAACCATGTAGATGATCGGCAGAAACGCCGTCAGGGCGACCATGCCAAGAATCGAATACAGCAAGACTCTGAAGCCGGTGGTGCGAGCGGAGTTGGATTCGTGCACTTGGTTCATCGGTTGATGGTCGAGCGAGCGACGGAGTCAGGCGCCGCGGTAATAGACGAGCTTTCGCCCGGCGAGAAGAATCAGGCCGGTGAGCGTGAGAATGATCGCGAACTGAAGCACGCCGAGGGCCGACGCATACCCCATGTCGCCGAATTTGAACGCTTGGTCGTAGACGTACATCGAATGAAAATAGGTGGATCGTTCCGGCCCGCCACCGGTCATGATCAGCGGCACTGCAAAGACTTGGGCGGCGTTGATCACCCCAATGATTACGTTGAACAGAATGACCGGGGAGATCATCGGAAGGACGACGTGAAAGAATCTGCCCACCGGGCCCACACCGTCGATCGACGCGGCTTCATGCAGTTGCTTCGGTACGTCGCGGAGACCGGCAAGATAGATCACCACCGCGGGGCCGACACTCCAGAGGCTCATCAAGAGCAACGCGGTCATCGCCCAGAATCCACTCCCGAACCAATTGGGGCCCTGGAAGGCACCGAAGGTGAACCAGTCGATCATCTGGTTGGCAAGGCCCACTTCGGGATCAGGGTCGTAACCAAGTTTGAAGATCACCGCGATCGCCACCAGCGGAAGGACCGACGGCGCGAAGACCGCCGCTCGCCAGAACGATTGAAAGCGAGCGGGCTTTGACAGCAGCGCCGCCAAAGCAATCGAGAGGATCGATCCGAACACGATCGAGAGGACCCCGAAGATCGCCGTATTCCAGAGCACGGTGCCGAGGATCTCGTCGTTGAGCATCCGTTCGTAATTCTGGGTTCCCACCGGAATCGGCGATTCCAGAAGGGTGTAGTCCGTGAACCCGTAGTAGATGGCCAGTGAGACCGGCAGCACTGTAAAAATGCCGAATCCCAATAACCAGGGACCAATCCAGAGCAATCCTGTTCCGAGGGAATCGTGCTTCATGCCTTCTCCCAAGGATCAGGTTGACCGCGACGGTGACGGCGATCAGCTTCCCGTTGAAGAATCTCCGAGGCTTCGAGTTGCACTTCGGCAAGCGGTGCCGCGGCCGATGGACTCTTGAGATTCCATATCTGGTCGAGACCAGCGCCCAACGCCATGCCGAATTCTGCCCAACCCGTGATCCATGGCGTGGTGTAGGCGTTCGGACTCTGGAGGATCTCCTCGTGCACCGCCACTGCTCGATTCGGGTGATTCCGGACGAAGCTCTCGCTTGAGTTGGAAAGCGGCGATGGTTTGGCATGGCCCGTACACAGCGTTTCCATGTTCTCGGGTCGCTGCGTGAACGCGATGAACTCCATCGACGCGTCGGGATTCTTGGCGCCGGCGGGTACGACCAGAATGTCCGCTTCGATCGGGCCATACGGGGGCTGATCGGCCAGCGCGGCTGGCACCGGAAAGGGGCATGCGCCGTAGTCAAAATTCCCCGGGCCGAGCTCCTGATCCATAAACATGGGAAGCCATGGTCCCTGGATGGTGGTCGCCAGCCGTCCACTGAAGAAGTTTCGATACGGCGAGGGGTTGTCGATCGGCGCCCCTTGGAACCGCCGCAACTTGTCGAGGCCCCACCGCTTCGGAAAGCTCTGATACCAGTCGTAGCCGGCGATGTTCTGAGGGGAGTCGACAGTGGCGAGCCCGGTCTTTTCGTCGTAGAGATGGCCGCCGAAGAAGCCGCCCCAGCACCACGACCACCAGCCCGGGTCCGTGGGCAGAAAGCCCGCTCGCTCCACGTTTCCGTCGGGATCAAGGATGGTCAGTCGATCGATCGCGACATCGAATTCCTCGATCGTTCGCGGCGGCGAATCGGGATCGAGCCCGACTTCCTCAAAGATCTTCCGGTTGTAATAGAGCGCGATCGAACTGGGCGTACTCGGGGCCGCGAGCTGACGACCACCCCGAAAAACCAGTGGCCCGACGGCCTTGGCATAACTGGCTTCCGTAATCCCGTAGTCCTTCAACTGATCGAGCGGCATGATCGCGCCGCACTGCGAGAAGAACGGCAAATTCCGATTCCAGAGTCCCAGCACGTCGGGGGGATCGCCGGCCGCGATCGCCACCTTTGCCTTCTGGTCAATCCCACCCATGGTGAGATAGTTCACGAAAATTCGCCCTTGGGATTCGTTGAACCGATCCACCACGACCTTCATGGCCGCCGCTTCGTGGCCGGTCCACTTCTCCCAGTAGTCCAGAACAACTCGGCCCCCGCTCTGTAAGCGACGACGTTCCGGCCCGAACGCGGCGTAGCCCCCGGCGCCGGCGGCGAGCAGGCCCAGCGCAGTGCGCCGCGTGATGGTTTTCGCATCGATGGTCATGGTCTGGTTTCGGCCCTCAAAGTGGCCTCTCAGATGGTAGCGATTTCAGGGCTCGGAACATCAGACCTGCCATCTTCGCCAGGTTCTCCATCATCTGCGTGCTCTTGTGGATCACGGAACTCGAAGTCAGCATCTTGCCCTCCAGACTGATCGTTCCAGATGGGCGGCGGCGAGCGAACCTCGTACACTTTGGGGATGGCCTCACTCAGTCTCAGAGATGTCGAGAAGATCTATCCCGGCGGCGCCCACGCGGTGCGTGGATGCTCGTTGGAGATCGCCGATGGTGAATTCCTCGTGCTGGTGGGCCCTTCCGGCTGCGGCAAGAGCACCCTGCTCCGAATGATCGCCGGCCTCGAGGACATCACATCAGGCACGATCTCCATCGGCGAGCGAGTGGTCAATACGGTGCAACCCAAAGACCGCGACATCGCCATGGTCTTCCAGAACTACGCGCTCTATCCCCACAAGACCGCGAGAGGGAACCTCGAGTTCGCGCTCAAACTCCGCAAGATCCCCCGCGCGGAACGCCAACGACGCATCATGGAGGCCGCCCGCCAACTCGACATCGAGGAACTCCTCGATCGCCGCCCCGGGCAGATGTCCGGCGGCCAGCAGCAGCGGGTTGCGCTGGGGCGGGCCCTCGTTCGAAACCCCGCGGTGTTTCTCTTCGATGAACCACTCTCGAACCTCGATGCCAAACTTCGCCATCGGACGCGTGGTGAGTTGAAGGAACTTCATCGTCGCGTCGCGACCACCAGCGTCTACGTCACCCACGATCAAGAAGAAGCGATGACCCTCGGCGATCGCGTAGTGGTCATGAAGGACGGCCTCATCCAGCAGGTCGGTCCCCCGCTCGAGGTCTACCGCCGACCGGCGAACCTCTTTGTCGCGACGTTCATTGGCGCCCCCGCGATGAATCTGTTCGAGGGCTCGATCGATGCCTCGGGCACCAGCTTTCAAGGAGCCTGCGGAATCACCATCCCGCTCAACGAAGCGGCGGCAAAGACCGCGGCCGGTCGATCGATCACCCTCGGGATACGGCCCCAGCACCTCGAGCCAGCCGCCAACGGAATTGATCTCACGGTCAGGATCTGCGAGCCACTCGGTGACGAGACCGATGTGATGCTTGATGGCCCCGGCGGCTCGAACTTCACCGCTCGATTGAAGCTCGACGCCGTTCCCGCACCTGGTTCGTCGATGACCCTCGGCCCGAAGCCCGGGGGGTTGCATCTCTTCGATACCGCGACCGGGGAACGACTCGTCTGACCGGCGAGACTCCCTCGCAACTCAACCGTCGATGATCGCACCATTGGTCCGGATGACATCCGCGTACCACTCACCGCTGTCCTTGACGGTTCGCTCGCCCGTGACGTAGTCGACGTACACCAGACCGAACCGCTTGGTGTATCCCTTGGCCCACTCGAAATTGTCGAGGATCGACCAGTGAAAGTAGCCGCGAACGTCCGCGCCGTCGCCGATGGCGAGCCGCAGCTGCTCGAGGTATCGGGCCGTGAAGTCGATGCGGTTGGCGTCGTGGACCTTCCCGTCCCGGGAGATCCAGTCCATGCTCGCCAGCCCGTTCTCGGTGATGTAAATCGGGAGGCCGTAGCGCTCGTGCGCAAAGAACGGCCCCCATCGCAAGGCCTCCGGAACCACCGGCCAATCAAACGAAGTGATCGGATGCCCAACGCCATGAGGGATGTCGACCGGCTTTCCGTTCTCACCCAACTTGATGCGTCCACCCTGATAAATGTTGAGCCCAAGGAAATCGATCGGTTGGTTCATCTCCGCCAGATCCGAATCGGGAAAATCCGGGACATCCGCACCGAATGCTTCGAGCCCCGCCTCGGGATATCGGCCGAGACATACCGGGTCGAACCACCAGGTGTTGTTGAAGTGATGCGACGCATCGACACCGTTGGTGGCCTGTCTCGCCGCATCGATCGTGGCCGGATCAAGATCCATGGGACACGACGCGCACCCTACTGCCGTGTATCCAATGATGGATGGCGTCGGCGACGCGGCCCGAATTGCCTGCACTGCTTTCCCGTGCGCTCGCATGGTGTTGTGACCCGCGAGAAGTTGATCGCGAAGCGGAAGCTTCAGTCCCGGAGCATGACCTCCGTCGCGATGTCCATGCTGGATATAGACCTGTGGCTCATTCAGCGTAATCCAGTTGGTCACGCGATCGCCAAGTCGGCGAGCCATCAAGGTCGCGAATTCTGCAAACCAATCAGCGCTGTCACGATTCAGCCAACCGCCTTCCGCGAACAGCGATGATGGAAAATCCCAGTGAAATAGTGTGACGTAGGGCGTGATGCCAGCGGCCACAATCTCGTCGATCAGTCGATCGTAGAAATCGAGCCCCGTTTCGTTCGCCGCACCCACACCGTCCGGAAGGACCCGCGGCCACGAAATCGACAGACGATACGCCCGAAGCCCCATCGCCTTCATCATGGCGACGTCCTCGGGATACCGGTGATAGTGGTTACAGGCGACGGCACCGGTATGGCCCTGCTCGACCATTCCGGGGATGTCGCAATAGTCGTCCCAGACCGACCGGCCTCGCCCTCCTTCGAAGGCCGCCCCCTCGATCTGATACGCCGCGGCCGCGGCGCCCCACAAGAAATCAACCGGGAAGCTCATGGCAAAGATCTCCGAGCCAGAAGTCATTTGGAATCACCAGAAACCCCGATCCAACAACACACCAAGACACCATCCAAAGTCGGGGCAGACACTGAATTGGGAGCGTAGCAGACCGTTCGTGCGGCCTCGAACTTCCACCTTCGTCCGCCAGAGCAGAAACGGACTTCGCCTTCCGGCATTTCGACAACTTCTGGTCGCTACGATCTGTGATCACACGCTCTGGAGCCAACGCATGTTCCCCGCTTCAATCTTCTGCCTCGGCCTGGCCATCTCCAGCTTCCTCTCGATCACGGTCCCGCTCACTGCCGCCCGCTCGGTCGCCGCCGACGACTGGACCTTGGTGTTCGATGATGAGTTCACCGATGAGAACGACTCATTGGCGGATTGGGATCGTTTCGGCGGGACCAGCAGTAAGACCACGGGGCGGAAAGGGCGCGGCCTGCTCATCGAGACCGAGGGTGGCCTCGCCGAACCCGCCTACGCGGGTGCCGTGAACCACCTTGGCGGCGGCATCAAGCCGGACGAAATCGTGACCGCGGAAGCAGTATGGCGAGCCATCGGCGACCAACCCTCCGACGCCGTCCTCGCGGTCAAACTTGAGTTTAAAGATCTCAATGGTGGCACGGTCAGTTCCGAAGAAACGCTCGTCGCACTCGGCGAAGCACTCGATGGCAAGTGGGAAACCACGAAAATCATCGCACGCGTGCCTTCGTCCGCAGCCAGTACCGACCTGGTGTTGGTCTTGGTTCCCGGCCAGCACAAAGGAACATTGCGAGTTCTGGTCGACGAGGTCTCCGCCACCCGCGCCGCGCCACCGCTCGATCTGCTCGCGGGCGCTGGTGGTTTCGAATCTTCCGACGGTGGCGCCGTTGGCTGGACAGTTTTCAATAATGCACTCGCCGTCGACATCGGCAAGGACGAACGGGCGTTTAAGTCGTGGGGGCCATTTGGCGAGCCCTATTCAGGCTCGATCATGGAGCAGACCGTGGTTCTCGACAAGATCCGCGGGGGCACCAAAGTTCATATCAAGGTCGATGCCCTGACTCCGGCTGACGATTCGATCGCCAGCACCGGGAACTTCCCGATCATGAAAGTGGAGTGTCTCGCCGCGGACGGACGCCCGCTCGCCCACATCGAGGCGCGCCCGTTCGATCCCACCAATGGCGACGTTCCAGTGAATGAATGGACCAGCTCATCGGCGGCGCTTCCGGCCCCCGAAGGTACGGTGGCCGCCCGATTCATCCTTGGTTTTATCCAGCCAACCACTGAAGCCGGCTCCATCTTCTTCAAGAAGCCTCGGCTCTCCGTTGGCAGTACATCGAAGAATCTACTGACCAACCCGGAACTCCGTCCCAGCGACACCACCCTTCCCGGATGGACCGTCGAGGGTGCGATCGAAACTGGAGACCAGAATCATCGAGGTGGCGCTACGGCACTGAGACTTGGTCCGGGTGAACCGGCCTCCGCGACCCGTTCGATCAAGGACTGGAAGGTGGGACAGAAACTTCGCTTTGAAGCCTGGTCGAAAGTGCTCGCCGAGTCCCGCGGCCGCGGCGACTCCTTCACCATGGAAGTCGTGCAGATCGATCGACGCGGCCGAGCCATCGAGACCCAGACTCGGACGGCAGGGTGGAGTGAACCCGGGAAGTGGCGGAGTACCGGAAACGGCCCGCTCGCGTTGCAGATCGAAGTGCTGCGGAGTACCAAGGACATCCAGTTGATCCTCCGAGGGCCTGCAGACGACGGCGAAGTCTGGGTCGATGACGTCGTGGTCAATCGCGCGGACTCTACCGAAGATCTTGCCACCGACATCCCCATCCGGAATCCCGGATTCGAAGGCTTCCGCCCGAACGCCAGCCGCTGGGCCGTCTCGGATGGCGCTTGGAGCCATAACGGGGAACTCCAGTACTACGCGCCCGATTCGATTGTGGTGAATCGCAAGCGAATGAACATCACGGCCGCCCAACGTCGGATCGGCGACCGTGAATACTCCAGCGGTCACATCTCCACCGAAGGCAAACACGAACAGAAGTACGGTAAGTGGGAGATTCGGGCCAAGCTCCCGAACACTCAGGGCATGTGGCCCGCGATCTGGCTGCTTCCCGTCGACGGCAGCTGGCCGCCCGAGATCGACATCATCGAACTCGTCGGCAAAGAGCCCAACAAGGTCCACCACTCCTTCCACTGGGGACCACTCCGCGATGGCCTGCTTCCATGGGACCTCGGCCAGACTGCGACCAATGACCACGCGGGCAAGAACTTCGACACGGTCTTCCACGACTACGGTCTGGAATGGACACCAAAGGGGATCATCTGGACGGTCGACGGCAAAGAGACCCATCGATTCGGTACGACCGACGCCGAACGAAAGAACCTCCCGAAGGGGCCGATGTACCTGATCATCAATCTCGCTCTGGGCGGATTCTGGCCGGGGCCTCCCGGTGAGGACACCAAGTTCCCCTCCACGATGGAGATTGACCACGTGAAGATCTGGAAGTGGAACGGTTCCGGCGGCTGATCGGTACCGACCAGTCCACCGCCACGGCGGAATTCCAACGCCCCCGTCGCCATGCGGCGAGGGCGTTTTGATGACCGGGCCTCCCGCAGATCCCGAAACAGGGTCGCCTCTCCCGCATCGCGAAGCATATCCTGGAGAAAAATGGAACCTCCGGTCACATTCGAGGCGTACCGTTCAGAGGTCGTCTCGTCCGCCAGGCGGTGATTCGATGCGCATCAAAGGGGCTTTGCACTCGCGGGTGCCGGAAATCAGAAACGATGTCCAGATCTGTGACCATCGGATGCTTCGCCGCTTTGCTCCTGTCGACCGGGACGATCCAGTCTACGTACGCCTTCGACACAGCGCAGATCCCAACCGACCGCGGGACGGTACCGCTCTACCTTCCGACCGATCTCGATCCCGGCGCCGACCTCCCCCTGGTGGTGTCGCTGCACGGCTACACCGGAAACGGCAATCAACACGAGAACTACTTCAATCTGCGGAGCCGGATCGATTCGGATCGGTTCATGCTCTGCGTGCCCAACGGAACCACGGATGCTCAAGGGAATCGCTTCTGGAACGCGACGGACTTCTGTTGCGACTTTGAGAATCAGAATCCCGACGACTCGGGCTATCTGCGGAATCTGATCGAGACGATCGCCGCCGGGTATCCGGTCGACCTTGAAAGCATCCACGTCGTCGGACACTCGAACGGTGGGTTCATGTCGTATCGAATGGCCTGCGATCACGCCGATCTGATCTCCTCGATCGCCAGTCTCGCGGGCGCGACGTATTCGAACACTTCGGACTGCACGCCGAGCGAGCCGGTCCACGTCCTCCAGATCCACGGGACCGCGGACACGGTGATCCGGTACGGTGGCCAGTGCATCATTCCCTTCGTCTTCTGCTACCCGGGGGCGGTGGAATCGGTCGAGACCTGGGCCCAGTACAACGGCTGTTCGAGCGTGGCGGAGAACGGTCCCCCCATCGATCTCGATGGAAGCATTCCGGGGGCGGAGACCTCGCGGGTGATCCTCGCCGATGGTTGCAACCAACCCGGCTCGGCCGAACTCTGGACGATCCAGGGCGGCAGCCACGGCCCCTCCTTCAATGGAAACTTCGCCCGCGAACTCGTGTCGTGGCTGCTTGAACATGATCGTTCCACCGAGCCGGGTTGCCCCGCGGACGTGAACGGCGACGCAGTCGTCGACGGTGGCGACCTGAGCCTGCTGCTCGCGAAGTGGGGAACCCCGGCGAAGGAATATGACATCGATGAGGACGGCATCGTGGGCGGCGGCGACTTGAGCCTCGTTCTCGCAACGTGGGGCCCCTGCCCTTGACGATGAGGCACGACCGAAGCCGAACGTAAGAATCTGCCGAAGGGCCGGATGTACCTGATCATCAATCTCGCCCTCGGCGGGTTCTGGCCGGGGCCTCCCGGTGAGGACACCAAGTTCCCCTCCACGATGGAAATCGACCACGTGGAGATCTGGAAGTGGAACGGTTCCGATGGCTGATCGGTCGGCCTGATCATCCTGATCATCCGGATCATCCGGACCAATTCGGCAGGCGGCACGCTCGAATCAAGCGCGCTTGATCAACCATTGCCCAACGAAGAACGCCGCACCCATGATGGATGCGGCGTTCGGTGTTTCGATCAAGACCAGACACGACCGAACCGAACTTCAATCGTCCTTCCAGCACGCCGCAAACAACGATGCGAGTTGGTTCTTCTGTTCGGTCATTGGTCTTTCCTTCTTTGAGACAGTGGTGTCAAGGAGTTGGCTGGATTCATCCAGTCAACAAGGCGTACTCCAGCAGAGCCTTCAGCCCTCTACCAGCGTTTGGTTCACGTAGTGAGTCCAGTTAGCAGGAATACCCCCCGCAGCGTTACTCAGCTCTTCATCTGAGAGTTCCGCTGAGCCGCTGGGCGGTGCAGGCATCGTGATGTGCACGCAGTTGTCAGCGTTCTCCACCACCTTCACGTCCATCCCATCAGGGATATCCATGCCGTGTTCAGCCAGGACCGCCTTGGGGTCAGCCATCAAACGAGCCTTCAGGGCCTCGTCCTTCCAGCACGCCGCAAACAGGGAGGCGAGTTGGTTCTTCTGTTCGGTCATTGGTCTTTCCTTCTTTGAGACGGCGGTGCCAAGGAGTTGACTGGATTCGTCCAGTCAACATGCGTCAACAAACCACTGAGTTCCGACTGTCAAAATGAAAAAGCAGAAACAGGGCAAACACAGTCGGTCCTTTTACCCCCCGCCGCGTTGCTTAACTCTTCATCTGAGAGTTCCATGTGATCGGCGGGCGGTGTAGGCATCGTGATGTGCACGCAGTTGTCTGCGTTCTCCACCACTTTCACATCCATCCCATCAGGAACCGGCATGTCGTACTCGGCCAGGACCGCCTTGGGGTCAGCCATCAAGCGAGCCTTCAGGGCCTCGTCCTTCCAGCACGCCGCAAACAGGGAGGCGAGTTGGTTCTTCTGTTCAGTCATTGATCTTTCCTTCGTTGAGACAGCGATGCCAAGGAGCTGGCTGGATTCATCCAGTCAACGCAGGTGTTCGGGTTGAGTCTACAAACTCAAGCCAACGGAACGTCGTCGATCGTACCCCGACGGAGGCCATTGATACGCCAGAAACGACGGCAATGTTGGCGAATGGGGTCGACGAGCCAGGGCGAGCGGGAAGTCGTCTCTGGCACCGCAACTGTCGCCGCCGAGTCAAAGCAGCGAGGAGACTGCGGAGCCTTCCCCGCAGCGATCAAGCCATCCGCCACCGAATTCAAGAAAGCGAGGAGACGGCGGAGCCGGCCCCGCAGCGATCAAAAAAGCACAGGGCCGCCCTTTCGAGCGGCCATGTAAGTCGGGGTGACAGGATTTGAACCTGCGGCCTCTGCGCCCCGAACACAGCGCTCTACCAAGCTGAGCTACACCCCGAGGTGCTTTTTCCGCCGAGAAACGGGGTTCGGAGCCCGTTCCTCGGAATGGCGGGTGAAGGATTCGAACCTTCGAAGGCGAACGCCAGCAGATTTACAGTCTGCCCCCTTTGGCCACTTGGGTAACCCGCCGTTGTGGGAGTCGAGGAGTGTACCTATCCCCCTTTCCGGGGGCAAGAGAGCAAAAGCCCATGAACTTGGGCCGAACTGCGGTGCGGGTCGTCGATGACGCCAAAATACCCCTTCCTCTCACTCGTCACGGGGAGAGAATTGGCGAGTTCTCGGAACGAATGAATCGGGAACACGTCTGTTTTCGTACTCATTGCACAGACTTTGACTTGAAATGATCTACCATCTGATCCAGAGCGATCAATACGGAACTTTGTCGAGTGGCTTCGACCGCCGGCGAAACCGTCCAATCCCCATCGTTGATACGGAGAATTACCTTGAAGATCGGAATTTCACTCACCGCTGTCCTCTTGACCGGCGCTGCGGCGATGGTTGGCCAAATGTCCGCCGAAGCGGTTCCCGGAGGTAAAGGCGGACGTGCTGGGGGCATCGGCGCGGATGTCGCCGTTTGCACGATTCCAGACGTCTACCGATGGGGCATGGCCGACGGCTACACCGGATACTCCGCGGCGACGACCAGCGTCAACCTTGGTGACGTCAACCTCCTTTGGGATGGCAACACCGACCAGCATCCGAGAATTCCCCAGAATGCATTCCGCTACGCCGAGGGGCGTTTGGTTCAGATCGGCCAGTCATGGTGCAAAGACGGTTTCTGTGCCCTTCAATTGAACGGCTGTGGCTCATGCCAGCCCGCCGGAAGTGGCTGCCCCGAAATCCTCGGTCCCGGCTGTGCTGATCCATATTCCAGTTCGCTCAACGGACAGCAGAGTAGGCTTGCCCCCCGTTCGCAATGCAATCCGGTCACTGGACACTTCACATACCCACCCGAAAATCTTCCTACAGCAGTAGCGACCGTCGGCCGCCGACTCAAGATTCAGACCTACGACCTGAATCGGGTTGTCTGGGGAGAGGAAGCAAAATTTTTCGTTGATGCGATGTACCTCCACTCACAGGACACCGACTCCGGCAACGACATGAACAACGCGTCCTATCGCGGTGTGGAGGTCGGCTTCATTACCAGCACCGGATTCCCGCTCGAAACTTTCGGCAACACCGCGATTGGCAAGCCCGGCATCTACGCTTGGGAAGAGTGCAGCGATACCGTCTTGATCCAGCCACTCGACTTCCCCAATGACGGTCGGGTCCACGTGGCCAGCGACGTCATCCTTCAAGAGGATGGACGCTATCGCTACGAGTACGCCATCTATAACTACAACTCGGGTGATGCGGTTAACGGCTTCAGTATCCCACTGCCAAACGGCGTGACTGCAGAAGAAATCGGATTCCACGACAGCGCCGCGCACTCCGGCGAACCGTATGCCACCAACAACTGGAGCTCAAGCCAGAATGGCGGACGGATCTCTTGGAGTACCCAGGAATATGCTCAGAACCCGGACGCTAATGCCATCCGCTGGGCCACCCAGTACAACTTCTGGTTCGTCACCTCAGCCGAACCTAGTGATGGCACCGCGGAGATCGAGATCTTCAGAACCAACGGAACGGCCGAGATCACCGTCTCTATTCCAACCGGCTCCGGCAACCCCTACGACCTCAACGGCGACGGTGTCGTGAACGGTGCAGACGTCGGCCTCTTCCTCGCCATGTGGGGCGAGATGGGTGGCCCCGGCGACTTCAATAATGATGGGATCGTGAATGGCGCTGACTTCGGTGGACTTCTCGCCGCCTGGGGCTGATCGCGATCTCGAGCATTCGCTCGAAGATACGATCTGCAAGTTCGACGATCGAATGATCAGATACACAACGGCCGGCTCCTCTGGAGCCGGCCGTTTTTATGTCTCTACTCGCTGCTTCGAACTTAAAACCGACGTTCAGTGATCTGTCTCGCTGGCGAGTCCGGGCGCCAGACGGTGCACTGTGAAGTGCACGAAGGAGTCATGCTCCCCGAGCCCTTCGAATCGAAGACGCCAGTCAAGATGCATCTGCATGGCGGGTGACATGCCTGGAACCTGCAGACGAATCGTTCGCCCATCGGGCGACTTGATCCCTCTGGTGATCGGCATCGCCGTAATGCCTGCTTCGCCGGTCCGAAGATCGAGTTTCGGAGATCCGTAGTCGCTCGACCAGCGGTAATTCCATGCCTGTAAGGCGAACGCGGCCGCGAGGTCCGACTCTTCGGTGCTGACCGGCTGATTGAACTCGATGATTAGCCCATCCTCGACCGCTCGAACCGCAAGGGGCATCGGTAAGGGGGAATCGGTGCGGCGAATCCGATAGAAACCGCCGGGTTCTGTCTGATCGGAGGACCATCCGAAGAGACCAGCAATGAACAATGAACCGTCGTTGGGATGGAATCGCCCTCGCATCACCCCGGTCGGTACCTTGATCGGGAGCGGCACGAATGCTCCTTGATGTACCCCGTCAACTTCGTCCTCAAGCAGAAGGTAGACCTCGCCAGTCCCGTAGGAGATGCCGAGCAGCTTCCCTTCGAGGTCTCCCCAGACGCCCTGCGGCACTCGAACCTGCGCGGCGGGCGATCGATCGACCGAGGGATGAATCCAGAGAAGCGGTCGATCGTAGTCGGGCAACGGATCGAGGCCGAGCCGGACACCGCTCCAATTGTTGCCTTGAAACGACCCTTCCTCAATCCGGTTGATCCGATTGGCGGGCATCCAGTGCCCTTCCTGATCGGAACTCCAGGCGATGCCGTCCGAATCGACCGCGAGGCCGTTGGGCGCCCTCAAGCCGCCGGCCACGATCTGCGAAGAGAATCCATCCGCTTCGACCCGGATCAAGGTGCCGTGCTGCGGATGCACCGGTAGCTTCGCATGCCGGGCGGCCTTGATGTAATACAACGAACCATCGGGACCGACCTGCAGTCCACTTGCGGGTTCGTGGAAGTGCGGACTGTTCATGGCATCGACATTGAACGCTTCGTAGACGTCGGTCTCCCGATCACCATCGAGGTCAACCAGCCGGGTGATCTGATCCCGACCGACGACCAAGATTTCGTCGTCCCGGGTCGCGAGTCCGAGCGGCTGGCTCAGACCGCTGGCGATCCGCTGCCATTCCAGTCGATCAAGATCCGCATCGAGGCCGTCGACCCGCCAGACATCGCCGCTCCAGGTCGAGATCGCGGCTGCCGAACCATCGTCGAGAAAATCAAAGTCGCCGAAGCGCATCCATGAGTCCCACGGATTCTCGTCGGGCCAGGAGACACGATCGATAGCGAATGCGGACCGGACGGCCGGAAGGGCCTCGGCTCGATCCGCGATGAACTCGGAAAGCCGCGACTTCGGACCACGCCATTCACGAATCACCCCGTCGATCGGGCGATCACGCTCCGGAATCCTGACCACCACGTCTCCCTCGTCGAGTTGAAGGGTCCCCACGGCGTCCGTATCGATCGCCAACGCCTGAATCAAAGGTTCGCCACTCTCTGCCGCCACCGCCTGCAGCGCGACCGCATCGAGCACGCGATCATGAACTCGAAGCCCGTCGATGTATCCGCTAAACCATGGATCCGAGGGGAACTCATTACTGGTGAAGCCGACCTGGAACGAATTTTCCGGACTTGGCCCTTCGGGAGACAACGAACCGATGCCGTCCGCCTCGCCGTCAACCCAAAGCACAACTTCTCCTTCTTCAGGATCGAGACTCACAGCGACGTGATGCCATTGGCCGTCGGCGACCGGAATGGATCCTTCAACGACGCCGACCCACCCAATGTCAAAGGCAAGGTGGCCATCTCGCACGAAGAAAGTGACGCCGTTCGGCTCCCAGTCATCGTCGATCCCAGTCCGTGAGACGATCGTGCCGTCCTTGGTGGTGTGAATCCACGCCGAAATCGTGATCGGCGAGTGTGCCGGATCAATCGCATTCTCGGTCATCCAAACCGCGCGAGCAGTGCCGTCGAAGTCGAGTGATCGACCTCGGACTCCTCGTCGCCAGGTGACGCCATCGAGACGAAGATCACTGGCCCCACCGATTCGATTGCGCATCGAAGCGGCCGGCTCTTCGTCGAAGTCCCAGCCCGCGATCGCGATGGGTGCGGTGTCAGCCCGAGCCTCGAACACAACCATCGCGTCATCGAGCGGCGCCGTCCCGGCGTCGATGCGCTGGCCATTGAAATCCAGCAACATCGGAATGGCCCCCTCCGGACATTCGAACCGCTCCTCGGCGACGCCCTGACCAGCGGGCACGCGGAAGGACGACGTGTCGTCCTTCTCGGCGCCGAAGGAGACTGCCAATGTACCTTCGAGCAGGATCCGGTCGTCCCATCGACGCGGGCTTCCTTCCGCCCAAACCGCCGCGAGATCCCCGCCACGATCGGCAGTCGCCACCCGGTCGAGAAATGCGGGGAGCTGCGCCTCGTCAAGCGTGGCGAAGAGCACGCGGAAGCGTCCACCCCCGGATCCGACGATGGGCGGAACGAATCGAGCAGTCATTCGCCCCGGCTGGAAGTTCTCCCCGTCGAGGATCGCGGCTTCGCCCGAGGGACGAGGATTCGTCGCGGAAACTGATCCCACCCAGCCGACCGCACCAACCAGTTCGCCATCACGCTTGATGGTGGTGTAGCGACGATCACGGGCATCATCACCGGCGAACACCTCGACGTCATCGTCGTCGTCGATCTCGAACAAGGAGACGTCGAAGGACGTCTCGAAGTCCGCGACCTGGAATTCCCGCGACCACACGGTGAGACCGTCGCGATGATCGACGCCCATCCGCTCGAGCACCGTTACGTCACCGACCGAGTACCGCAGGACAACGCCCTCGTCTCCCGGGACCATGCCTTCAAACCGCCCGTGATCGACCGGCAAGGGACCGAACGGCACGTTCCGGGGATCGTCGAAGTTACCGGCGCCCGAGGCGTCAAAAACCATTGTCACGCCCGGCCCGGTCGGGTTGACCCACGCAGGCTCGCCCGCGATTCGGGGCCAGGTCCCGTGCGGGCCGTCGTACACGATGCCGCGAAGCTCCACGAAGTCGCCGTGCCAACCAGCGGCCCATCGAAGTTCGGCAGTATCGAACAGCGCTGCGGTCGAGCCGTCCTCGTTCAAGGGGATCGCGACGCCCTTGGAGGCGATGTTCTCAGGATCGACCTCGATCGCTGCGGAAAGGAATGGACCGTAGTCCATGTCCTGCCATGCCTCGCCGGTTCGCTCCTTAAAACGCGGAAAGGAACCCACCGGACCTTCCGGGGACGGGAGGCCGAGCGACCAATACATACCGTTAACCAGCAGCTTTCGAAACGGCGGTTCACCGAAGTCTCGGGGATGACCCATCGTGGTCGTGAAGGTCCGCCCGCCACCGGGGCCGGTTCGAACCCACGCGATCGGATTTACCGTTTCATCTCCGAGGGCGCCTTCATCGGGACGGACCGGACGGCCGAAGGCCAGAACCGTGGCGTCGGCGGGCGGGAAATCGTCACGGACGTGATAGGTCCACGACCGCACCGGAAACTGCGGCTCGACGCCGGAGACCACTGGATGATTGCTCACCAATTCGGGGATCGTCACGTCGGTTCGAGCATCATGACCGTAGTGATATTTCCAGGGTGCTCCAAGCACATCGGCGCCGAATGCGTTCCATCGCGCGGCGCTCGGATGTTCCTCGGGAAAGTCGAAAGCATGGGTGGAGGTCCGGAAGCCGACGATCGGCCCACCCCGCTCGACGTACTTTTCGATCAGCGCCAACTGTTCCGGTGGTAACTGCCGGAACCGAAGATAAAACACCGCCAGATCCGCCGTCTCGAGCGCCTCAAGCCCTTGGATGTTGTTTCCGGGCCCGCCTTGAAGCCGTTGATCGATGAGGACCGTCGTCTCGAATCCGTGGTCACGTTCCAAGAGATCCGCCATCGCGGTCATCGACCATTCGGATCGGTACTCGCCCTCGCCGACGACGAAGACCACCGAAGGTGGATCATCCGCCCGAGCGCCCGTCGACCAGACAAATCCACAGAGCATGGTCAGCAACGTGGTCGATCGAATCTTCATCGTTTTTCTCCTCGTGACCGCCGATCACCGACTGGCAACCTTGATCATTGCTCGGTTCGAACCAGAGCCGCACATGGCTCGGGCGAGTGATGATTGCCCCGAACGACGATTCCCATGCTCACGGTCTTCCCGACCGGAAAAACGGATCGAACGCTTCTCGGGATATCACCCATGAGGTACAGTACCTTCGACCGCCGCTGTAGCTCAGTTGGTAGAGCAGCTGATTTGTAATCAGCAGGTCGCCGGTTCGGATCCGGCCAGCGGCTTTCGGCCCACGAGCGGGTGGAGGTCACTCCCCCCGCCTCGATCGCGATCGGGCGATCAGCTCCAGTCCTTCGGGACGGGCCGCCCCCACCACACCGGACGCATCTTCGACCGAGTCGACGAGAATGCTTCCCGGATCCGCTGCTTCTCGTTCATCGCCACCACGTGGATTTTGACGTGTTCCGTCGTCGCGTCGAGTTCGGAGACGGAAAAGTCGGGGTGGAATCGATCAAGGGTCTCCTGAAGCACCGTTTGGTCGAATGCGATACGGCCATCGCCGAGATTAATCCAGAGCCGCGGCCGTTCCGGGTGATCCGCGTCGAAGATGGCCGGATCCAACGACGCCACGAGTGCTTCCATGGCGCGATCGTCAACATCGCACTGGTCGAGGCTGGTCTGGGTCAGCACCTCCAGCGCCTTGTGCAGCGGTTCGTTGTGTCGTTGCGCGGCCAACTCGACGACGATCGGCATGAGGAGCAGCAAGACGACGACGCCGGCCAGTCCCAGTCGTCGCAGGAGAAGAAAATGGTCGGATGGCTTCACCACGTTCGACATTCGGTGCTCCGGAACGGCCCGGAGAGTGGGCCGATTCGCCGTTGATTTCGAACGACCGCGGCGTCGCGATTCACCCAGGATCGCCCGCACGGACTTGTTTCGTCCCCGATCCTGCCCGATGCCGCTTCATCGCGACTTGCAACAAGGAGACGTCGGCAGGATTGACGCCGGCCAGACGGCCGGCCTGCCCCAGCGTTCGCGGCTGGAACGTCACCAGCACCTCGGTTGCTTCGCGACGAAGCCCCTGAATCCCCGCAAAGTCGAGATCGCTTGGAATTGAAGCGTGTTCGGCCCCACGTTGTCGCTGGATCTCACGATCGGCTCTGGCGATGAACGATTCGTAGCGGCAGTCGTTCATCACTCGATCCACCAGATGAATTGACTCGTCATTTCCATCCGGCTTCGAGTCGAGGTAACGCGCGATCTGGCTCGCGGTCGTTTCGGGGCGTCGCGAAATTTCCGTGAGGGTGCGGCCTTCGATTCGCGTCGTCTCGAATGCCCGACGGATCGCCTGAAGCCGTTCTGAGCGCTCGCTCCACCGGCACCACTGTCCGTCGTCGACCAGTCCGAGCTCGCGGCCGAGCGGCGTGAGTCGTTCATCCGTGGTGTCGTAGCGAAGTCGAAGCCGATGCTCGGCGCGGCTGGTGAACATTCGATAGGGCTCACGAGGAATACGAGTCACCAGATCGTCCATCATCACGCCGATGTACGCCTGATCACGCCCGAGCCGAACCGAGTCGAGACCGAGGATTCCGCGAGCCGCATTGACCCCGGCGACCAACCCTTGCCCGCCAGCCTCTTCGTACCCACTGGTGCCGTTGATCTGCCCCGCCAGAAAGAGACCGGCGATCAACTTGGTCTCGCCGGTCGCGTCGATCTGATGCGGGCGCACCATGTCGTACTCAACGGCGTAGCCTGGCTTCAGCATCTCCGCCCGCTCGCACCCCGCCATTCCTCGGATGATCTCGATCTGCACGTCCTCGGGAAGCGAGGTCGAGATGCCGTTGCAGTAGATCGAATCACCGCCGATCGTCTCGGGCTCAAGGAAGACGTGATGGCTGTCGCGGTCAGCGAATCGAACCACCTTGTCCTCGATGCTGGGGCAGTATCTCGGACCGGCGTCGGCGTCGATGGCCCCCGAATACATCGGCGCCCGGTGCAGGTTCTCGCGGATTCGCTCGTGAATCGCTGCCGTGGTCTCGGTGATCCGACACTCGACCTGCGGCTGAGGCGGGAACATCGACCGATCCGTGAGATCGCTGAACGGCACGGGTTCAACATCTCCACACTGCCGCGGAAGTCCTTCCCAGTCGATGGTCGCGAGCGAAAGCCTCGGCGGGGTTCCGGTCTTGAGCCTGCCGAGTTCGAATCCAAGGTCGCGCATGGTCGCCGCGATGCCGACGGCGCTGCCCTCGCCGATCCGACCACCTTCGGTCTGAGACTCCCCCACGTGCATGAGCGCCCGCATGAACGTGCCGGTGGTCAAGACCACGGCCGCGGCATGAATCTCGAGAGGGATCGGACTCGGGACATCCGCGGTTCGGGCGAAAGCATCATCGACTGGCGTCACGATTCCGGCACCCGCCGGCAGACGCACGCCCCGTACCGCTCGACGATCCCCGATCTCTCCAATGATGAAATCCGCCACGGTTCCCGCGAAGACGTCGATCGATGGATGCCCGGCAATCAGCCGCTGCGCCTCGAGTCGATACGCCTCCTTGTCGTTCTGGCAGCGAGGACCCCGCACCGCCGCGCCTCGGCTCGTGTTGAGCATCTTGAACATGATGCCGGTGGCATCCGCGATCCGACCCATGACCCCGCCCAGTGCATCGATCTCGCGAACGATTTGCCCCTTGGCGAGACCACCGATCGCGGGATTGCAGGACATCGTGCCGATCCGATCGGGATCCATGGTGATCATCGCCACTCGACCACCCACGGCGCGCAGGGCATTCGCCGCCGCCCAAGCAGCTTCGATTCCCGCATGTCCTCCGCCGATCACGATTACCGAATATCGCATCGGAACAGGATACGCTCACCCGCGGTCATTCTGCGAATATCTATCGAATTCCGCCGAAGGAGCTACGCTATGCGTCCTCTAGGAGAAATCAATGTTCAAGAAAATCAGTATCGCCACCGTCCGGTCCGCCCGACCCCTCATCGCCGCCTTTAGCGAAGATCTCAAGCCCAAGGCAAAGATCGACGTCCCACAGGCCTGTCGGAAGCAATTCCTGGCGGCCATCCAGACGCCGGGATTCAAGGCTGATATCGGCGAGACGATCTTCAGTGATGGCCTCATCATCATTGGCGTGGGATCGCGGGCGAAGTTTGATGCCGCCGCCGCTCGTCGAGCCGGTGCCGGCGTCTTCAAGGCGATTAATCGCGCCGGAATTGATGCCATCCGATGCGTGGCCAGAGGTGACTGCGACAATCTGGCGGCACTCAACGCGATCGGCGCCGCATTTGCGGAAGGAATCGCCCTTGCCAATTGGAGGCTGGCTGGCTTCGACGGAACCGCCGCACGCAAAGTCACCAGACATCCTCAACTCCGGATCGATTGGGATCGCAAGACCCTGAAGGCCGGAATGAGCGCCGGACTCATGCTTGCGGAGAGCACCAATATCGCCCGCACCGTGGCTGCCACCCCGCCGAATATCTGTAACCCCGGCTGGATTGCGAAGGAAGCTCGGAAGGTCGCCCGGGATGCAGGGCTCAAGTGCACGATCCTTGACCACAAGAAGGTGAAAGAACTCGGGATGGGCGGCATCGACAACGTCGGCAAGGCAAGCAAGATTCCGCCCTGTCTGATTCGGCTCGACTACACCCCTCCCAAAGTATCCAAAGCGGCCAAGGGCGAACACCTCGTTCTAGTCGGAAAGACCATCACCTACGACACCGGCGGCTACTCCCTCAAACTCTCGGGTGGCATGCGGGGGATGAAGTACGACATGTGCGGCGGCGCCGCGGTCCTCGGGGCGATTCATGCCATCGCCAAGGCGAAACTCGGCATCAAGGTGACCGCACTCCTGCCGGCGGCAGAGAACATGGTCAGCGACGACGCCTATCGACCCGACGACATCATCACCATGTACAACGGTGTCACCGTCGAGGTCACCAATACCGACGCGGAAGGCAGACTCGTCCTTGGTGACGCCCTCGCGTATGCGTGTGACAAACTCAAGCCAACGGCGATCGTGGATGTCGCGACGCTCACCGGCGGCGTCGTTGTCGCCCTCGGGCACTTCAGCGCGGGGCTCTTCGCCAACAACGATCGAATCTGCGGCGCGGTCGAATGTGCGTCCCAAGGGGCAAATGAGAAGGTCTGGCGACTCCCGCTCTGGGAAGAGCACCGGGAATTCATGCGATCACCGTTCGCCGATATTCTCAACTCGAACCCCAAGAGATCTGCCCACCCGATCCAGGGCGCGGCATTCCTCTCCTACTTTGTAGACGAAGAAATCCCTTGGGCGCATTTGGACATCGCCGGCGTCGCGAGCCCCGATGGCGATCCCGTCACCGGATCGGGACCGAGCGGATTCGGCGTCCGATTGCTCCACGATCTGGCCAAAGGTATGACAACTTCCTGAGCGGAGACGTCAGCGGTTAGGAAAATTTCGAAGGATCGCGACCCGATTCGATCTCACGAATCTTGTCGACCCGGCGTTGATGGCGACCACCATCGAATGGTGTCTCCATCCACGTGTCGACGATTCGCTTCAGCAAGGTCTGACCGAGCATGTCGGCGCTCATGCACAGGATGTTGGCGTCGTTATGACTTCGTGAGAATCGCGCACTCAGTTCGTCGAGCGCCAGTGCCGCCCTCACGCCGGCAACCTTGTTGGCGGCGATGCACATTCCGATGCCCGTGCCGCAGACCAGAATGCCGCGATCGGATTCGCCCCGACTCACGGCGTTCGCCACCAGCCATGCCCGATCCGGATAATCACATGATCGATCACCATCATCTTTCATGCCGAGTTCGACGACCTCGTGCCCAGTTCCCCGGAGATAGGGAATGAGCTCGTCAATCGCTTTCCGCCCGCGATGATCACAGCCAAGACTGATTCGCATTGGTGCAGTCCCATCCAGAGGGTCAAAACCGTCCATTGGGCCACGTTGCCCGAATCACGATCGGGAAGCGGCAAGGAATTCCTGAAGTCGACTCGGGATCAGTGACTCAATTCTTGAAGCCACACGATCGTACACCTCCTGCGATTGACCGATCGGATCCGCGATGTCGCCATCGGGATCGAGCCGCTCAATGGGGGTGTTCGATCCTGGCGCAATCATTCTGGCGGCTTGAACATGCGAACCAGTCATACCTAGAACCAAATCCGCTCGGTTGACCATCTCGGCGGTGAGGCCAGTACTGCCTCCATCGATCTCGATCCCCCGCCGCGCCAACGCCGCTCGCGACTCCTCCGAGATCGGCATCCCATCCTCGGCGTGAACCCCCGCAGACGCCACGAATAGATCAGGCTCGACGCCCTCGACCGCGCCCGTGAGTAGCGCCTGTCTCGCGATCCCCTCGGCCAGAGGAGATCGGCAGGTATTTCCCGTACAAATGAAGAGGACCGTTCGCATGACAATATCGTACCTCGGGATCAGAAGTCGCCTCGTCCAGACTCGCCTCGAGGACCGGCGGCGGCTACATTGTAAGTTCCTTAAACCTTGGAGCCCCCGTTGGAATTCCTTCAATTTGATCGCGCGTGGAAGACTCTCACCAGTGAAGAAGTTGTGACCCTGAGCGGCGAGTCGCCCACCGATCTGGATATTCTCCAGATCGACTACGACGAGCGACGTCAGGCTCATCGGACCGTTTTTGCCAATCAACCCGATCACGAGGTCGATGTAGCCGATGCCGAGAAGCTTTCGGTCCCGCGCGAAAAGGCGGGCGAAGTCCTCGAACACATCCTTCACAAGCTTCACCTCGCGCCGTTGCTGATCCTTCCGATCGGAAAATGGCGGCCCGTATTCGACCTGATCACCAACGCCCTCATGGAAAATGAGCAGTGGATGGCGATCGACGCCGAAGCCACCATCGAGCTCAATACTCGCGATCCTCTGATGTGCGAACCTCGTGATCTGCACCTCCTGAGGGAGATGGCGAATGTGATTCTGCGGGATGGCGAGGAACTTCCGCAAGGAATTTCGATCGCCGCGATCCAAGCACCGATCCTGGTCGAAGTGGAGCCCAAGAGCGGGATCCTGCTGACCATCGGCAACGAGGGGCTCGCGGACGAAGTCCGGGCCGTCGCCAACGCATTCATCTCCGACTGATTTGGGAAGCAGCCTCAACGGGCACGACCATCAGATAGCCACCCGCGCGCCATGGGCGTCGAAGACGGCCCTGCAGCCCTGGCAGTCCTGGCAGTCCACGCTCTCGGGCGTGATCATGCCACCGCCACATTCGGGGCAGACTTGGCGTCGAATGGCGCCTCGGGCCAACCATCGCTCGCCAGCCTGCAACACTCGCCAGACGATAACGGCCGGTAGCAGCGCGAAGATCGAGAAGATCAACGAGAGAACACCGACCACCGGCATGAGGAAGCACACCGCAAAGGTCGCGACCGCGATCGTCAAATACGAGAAGAACATCGCGAGGGGATACACGGAATTGACCCACCGGAGGGCTCGATACAGAAGCATGGTTCGAGTCTATCTCGCGACTTGAAGGACTGGAAGCAACGTGGAAACACCGAGCATTTATTCGACCGCCAAAGACGTCCGGATTCGACCCCTTCCGCGGCTCAGGGATTGGCGATATTTCGCCACCCGCGATCCCTTGACCGGATCCTCGCGATGAATCCGCCCCGCCTCATGACCAGAGACCGCGTCGAAATTGAGCGGCCTGAGAACCCCACATCGCCGTTTCAAGCCAGAAAACGCCACGTGGAAGCCCCTCGCTCCAAGTGACATGCCGTCCACCGGGTGCCAGTCCTCACGGTGAAATCCCGGAATTCTGGAAAGAACCGCTACACTTCGTGTCCGCTGACTCACGCCGAGACGCCGTCTTGGTGTGAGGGAGAACTTCGATCGAGATTGAATCTTCAGCCCGCCCACTCCGGCATATCCCGGCCAGCGAGCTCCAGCCCGACAATCTCCGGCCATCCTGTTGTGGCCGGCCGCCCCCCAGTCTGGAACGAAACATGAAGCTCGTTTGTAGTCGTGATGCCCTCGCTGAAGCTCTTGCCATCGCCGGCAGTGTCGTCATCAGTCGGACCCCTGCGCCCGTGCTGCTCTGCCTCAAACTCGAGGCGAAGGATGGCCTTCTCTTTATCTCAGCCACCGACACGGAAATTGGCCTGCTCCTCGGCGTCGCCGAAGTGGATGTGCGTGAAGAAGGCGTCGCCCTGATTCCCGCCGACAAGCTGAACCAAATCGTCCGAGCCAGCAACGACGACTCGCTGTCGATCGAAGTCTCAAAGAACATCGCCACCATCACCGGCCGCGACTCGAAATTCAAAGTGTTCGGATTCGATCCCGAGGAATTCCCTGGTGTCCCGACGTTCGACGCGAACGACTTCGAATTCGAAACCAACGGCAAGACGTTCCGGCGACTGATCGGACGAACCGTATTTGCCACTGCCGTCGAGAACAGTCGATATGCGATCAACGGCGTGCTGATCGAACGCATCGGACGAAACCTCCGCCTCGTCGCAACCGATGGCCGTCGACTCGCGGTCGCCCGGGGCGAATGCACCACCACTGCCGAAGAGGATCTCACCTCGATCGTCCCCACCAAGGCGTTGAACGTCCTCAATCGACTCATGAACGATCCGGACGAACCGGTCCGTATTCGACGAGATCGCAACCAGATCCTCTTCCAAGTCGGTAGTGGACCGGGCGCCCCGGTCCTTTCCAGCAATCTGGTCGAAGGTTCCTTCCCCCCGTTCGAGGACGTCATCCCGAAGGATCAGGACAAAAAGGTCCAATTCAAGACCGTCGATCTAGCCTCCGCCGTCAGGCGCGCCGCACTCCTGACCAACGAGGAAAGCAAAGGCGTGCGCCTCGCATTCGCCGACGGCGTCCTCACCCTTTCCAGCCGCGCCCCCGAAATGGGCGAGGCGGAGATCAAGGTCGAAATCGAAGAGTACAACGGCGATCCAATCGAAATCGGCTTCAACCCCAACTACCTCACGGAAGGGTTGAAGCATGCCGACTCCGAGACCATCCTCATCGAGTTGAAGGCGGCCAATAAACCAGGCGTCATCAAGGTCGGTACTGATTTCACGTATGTGGTGATGCCGGTCAATCTCGGCTGAGGCACGAAGCCTTGTCAGGCCGGATCCCCGAGCCGCGACCACGATAAGGTCACCGGCCATTCAGAAAATAAAGAAGAAGGACGAGCCTCGCGGCTCGTCCTTCTTCAATAACGTCTCGTGTTTTTCATCGATCCGCAGTGCGATGCGGAGTCAACGTCCCGAGTACTTGACACCGCAACCGTAGGGCCGGGTTTCGGTGGGGCTCACGGTACTTCCGTTCTTGATCGCGGTGACCGCATCAAGGACGTAGTTCTTGTCCCCTCGATCGCTGAAGGCTCCCGAGTATCGGAGAACGCCGTCGCCGTCGATCACATACATGTGGGGCGTGGTCTTCGCGCCGTACATCTTGCCAACCTTGCCGTCGAAGTCGACGAGGATCGGGCTCTTGATCTTGAGGCTCTCGACGGCCTTCTTGTCAGCCTTGACGACCGCGTCCATGGTCATGCCACGAGCGGTTGAATCGACGGCCAGATAGACCACATCCTTGTCGGCGCTCTTGAGGCTGGTCATCAATTTCGCAACCTGACCGGTGCTATGAATGCTGTTGCCACTCTTTGAGCCGGACCAGGGGCACTTGGACGAAAACCACTCGATGACCACGGTCTTTCCCTTGAAATCGGCGAGCGAGTGGGCCTTGCCATCAAGATCCATGAGCTTGAAGGCTGGTGCCTTCTCGCCGATCTTTGCGACGGCGGCAGTCAAGGATGCTGCTGGCGAAACGGGCATCGCGGAGGCGACTGCGACCAGACCAGCCGCAGCGGCCAGTCCGAGGGTGGCGAGAAGAGTATTTCGTCGACGCATAGAGAGTCTCCAGTTCGGTTCAGAATTCTGAAATTCGATCGTGAGGGGTGAGACAGGCCCTTTCGTGTGTAGGCCGGTCGTGGATTCGCTGTTATACCGCCAGCGGGTCGAAAGTTAAACCGCACTGACGGAATGCTATGGCTTGATTGACATCCGGATAGAAACGGCCGGGTCCTGTCGTTTATTGCCAAAAAGGACAACTCCTGCGACTTCCAGCGACTTTCCGAGGGCATTTTCAGGCTTGATCTCCAGGGGGACCAAAATCCGATACCGATCTCCCGAGATGGTGGCCGGCGTCGTGATCCCGCCTACAGAAGTCACCCCCGGGGTGAGGTCCGGCACGAAAACGATTGACTCCGCCCCTCCGGTCGGCCCGGTCACCTCCAACGCCATCCGCCCGTCTGCCATCTCCAACCGGGCGATCGTCCCTTCGACTTTTTGAGACGGAACCGGAATACAGGCCAGCCCCTTGGCGAAGGCCGAACCCGGCTCATCTTTTAAAGAGGGCACGGATGCCCCCGCTTTCGCGACCGGAAGTTCGATCGAAGTGGTCCCTGCCCCCATGAGGCAGATCTGATCACAGACCAGCCAGTCGGCCTTCACGCGGATCTGAATGCTCGATTCCTTGATCACCGCCGGCGCCGTCACGGGCACAAAGAGCATCGTTTCTTCGTGATACCCAAAGGTCGTCTCCCATTCCGTGGCATGAATCACCGGACGCGGCCAGATCATCGGCCCGGCCTTGAATCCCTCCGGTAAGTCGAGCGTGATCCGGGTCTGCGAGCCACTGTCCCCAGGATTACTCCAGTAAATGTGCCATTTCGGCGTGATCCGAAACCGGACCCCGAGAAGCTGTGTGCTTCCCGGCACGATCGCCTTGGTGGCGAACGTCGCATCGATGCGAACCAGCCGATCCCCTTCCGGCTGATTCTCGAAGCCAAATTGAGCCTGGGCCGCTCCGCCGATGGCCGAGATCACCGCCAGGAACGCAAGACAGAAGCGAGTGGTGCGCATCATGGGTATTCCTTCAGTCGCTCAAAGAGAAAACTCGGCGAGGTCTCCAAGAATCGGAGCCCGTTGGTTCCAGCGTATCCCGTATCCTGAGCGGATTCTGATCATAAGCCTGCCGGAACTCTCTTCATGCCGAATTCAACCTTAAGTCGCCTTTTCCTCCTCGCCCTCTTGCTCGGATTCTTAACCGGCCTCGGTTGTTCACAGAAGACCAGCGATCGGGATCTCCAGCCGGTCAGCCCAGCGGAAGCCATCGATCTGGCGTCCAAGGGCGAGGGTGGCTTCTTCTCGAAGACGTCAAAGGTCGCCTGGGTCGACCCGAGATCGCCAAAGCTCTATGGCGAAGCGCACATTCCCAACTCGATCAACATCTACTTTGGCACTGGTGAATTCGAGGACATGGCGACCCTCGAGCTCAAGGGCCGCGGTCCGATCATCGTCTACGGAACTGACTACCAAGACGTGCTGTCCAATGCCGCGAGCAAACGCCTGATCGAACTGAAGATCGGCGACGTCTACACGCTCCGCGGCGGTTTGCTGCAGTGGGCAAAAGACGGCAATAAAGTCGCTGGAAGCGACCCCGGCTCGGTCGGGAAGTAAACCCCGTCTCCACTGATCGGCCCGGTTGATGAATACCGCCGAACCGACGGATGACGAAGCGCTGCCACCAGAAGCGATTGAAAGACACCGCCCGTGATTCATGAAAGCATGAGTCACGGGCGGTCGTGTTTCGTTCGATTTCTGTCGAGGAGGCGGTCCTGCTCAGGCGAGCGCCGCCGCACCAGAGACGATCTCGGTGAGTTCGGTCGTGATGCGTGCCTGTCGTGCCCGGTTGTAGTCTCGTTTGAGCGTGCGGCCGAGACTCGCCGCATTGTCGGTGGCGGCCTTCATGGCGATCATCCGCATGATCTGCTCGCTGACCACCGCATCGTTATACGACTGGAAGAGCGAAGTCCGAACCGCTCGGGGGAGCAGATCGTTCAGAAGGGATGCCTCATCCGGCGTAAATTCGTACATCGCCGCGGAGACGCCCGACGGGTCCATCTCGGGAGCTTGCAGCGGGAGCAACTGCTGAACTTCCGGAATCTGCCGAGAGTTACTCTCAAATCGCATGTAGGCGACATGGACCGAATCGACTTCACCGTCGATGAACAAGTCCATGAGCCGATCAGCCAATTTCGAAACATCCTCGAACGATGGCTTGTCACCAATGTCGTGGGTCTCTGCAACAGGGATCCGAGCAAACTTGAAGAAGTTTGAGGCCTTCTTGCCACTGGTCTCAACCTGAACTTCAACGCCTTCGGCAATGCGACGACGGTGATATCGAAGCGAGTTTCGGAGGACGTTCGAGTTGAACGCGCCGCAGAAGCCTCGGTCCGAACCGATGACCAGCAGGAGTTCGCGTCCAGCCTTTGGACGATCTCCACCGACCAGAGGATGGTCGAGATCAGCCGGGTCGCTGCACACCGCCGCGACGAGTTCGCGGATCTTCTCGGTGTAAGGCTGCGTGGACCGAGCCCGTTGAACCGCCGCCGTGAATTTCGCGGTGGCGATCATCTGCATGGTCTTGGTAATCCGTTGGATCGTGCCAACGGCGACCATACGCTTTTTGATTTCGCGGATCTGTGCCATAAGGGATGGAGAGTCTACCGAAGGTGGGCGACTCCCGCCACGGCGAGAAGCCTTCGCTCGGCTCTATCGGACCCGAACCCCGTCCCAGGCGAGATTCATCCGGACCGGGAGCCCGGGGGCGACGTCCGCGTGCCGGATCTCGTGGGACATGTGGATAAACCAGGTCGATTCCGCTCCGATCCGTTCCGCAGTCTCGACCGCCTGATCCACCGTCATGTGGGTGGGATGGGCTCTCGGACGCAGCATGTCGAGGACCAACGTCCGAAGGCCTCGGAGGCGGGGCCAGGTCTCCGGCGGGATCGAGGAGGTATCGGTGCAATAGGCCAGCGGAAAGGGACTCGGCTGATCCGCCGCGATCCGACCGTCCTCATCGAGGGCCTCGATTCTGAAGCCCAAGATCGGCATTCTCCCGTGCAGGAGCTTGATTGGCTCGAATCGGACTCCAAACCGGTCGACCGGTTCGAGGGGTCTGATTTCGGTCACGCTGAGGCTCGCGACGAAAGAGGGGTTGATGTTCTCGAACGGTCGAAAAATGTGTTGGAACTGCCGTTCGATCGCATTGAGGGTCGGTTGATCCGCCAACGCCTCGATCGACGTTTTCTGAACGGCGTTGTATCGACGGACGTCGTCAAGCCCGAAGGTGTGATCGACATGACTATGGGTAAAGAAGATCGCGTCGCAACGATTCAAACCGAGGCGGAGGGCATGTTCTCGATGGTCCGGGGGGCAATCCAACAGGATCATCCTTGGATCACCCGATGCATCGCGAAAGCGAATCGCGGCACCGCATCGAGTTCGTCGATCGCGAAGATCCTCGCTCCGGCAGACCGGACAATCACATCCAATGATCGGAATCCCGCTCGACGTCCCCGTTCCGCAAAGCGTGACATTCAGTTCTGTGATCATCCGACACTTCCAGAGACGGTGGAGGCGACGGATTCCACCGCCTGCTGGAGGCGATTCCGAACGTCTGCCACCACGCCTGCCGGGTCCGCCGCCCCGCAAATTGCGGCCGACATGGCCACGCCACGTCCACCGGACGCGATCACTTGGTCGATATTCTGAAGGTCGATCCCGCCGATCACCAATTGTGGCCAGCGTGGGTACGCGGCAGCCATCGCCTGCACCAGCGGTGGCCCGCCTTCGGACGCCTCCGGCTTGGTGCCGCTCGCCGCAAAGCGGCCAACCCCACAGTAATCACAGCCCGCCGCGTAGTTTCGAGCCGCTTCGTCGAGATCGTGCGCACTGCCCCCGAGCAACGCCAGTCCCCCGATGACCCGACGGGCGGCTTCCACCGGAAGGTCGCCTTGCCCAAGGTGCACGCCATCAGCGCCCGCGGCCACTGCAATATCCGCTCGGTCATTCACGAGCACGGGAATACCCGCAGGGCGAGCGATCTCGATCACCGCCCGGACTCGATCCAAGAGTTCTGACGATGAGAACGTCTTCTCTCGCACTTGAATGGCGTCGGCACCCCCGGCAATCGCAGACTCGAGCACCTGGGTCCAAGGGCCTCGGCAGATCGACTCGGTGAGCAAGACCTGAACCCGCCATCCCGACGGCCGCCCTCTCGCGACGGCGGCGGTGACGGCCGCCGCCAGGTCGTAGGCCGCATACCGGGCCGATTGCAACGCCGAGGCGACCCGGCCTCCAACGTCAAGCACTTTCGCCGCCTCCTCGAGGGATCGACAACCTTCGGTCACCCGACCGCCGGCGGCTTCCGCGACGGCGACGAGCCCGGGCCGAGCCAGTTCGCCATCGGTCATGTGCTCGGTGCCGACATCACCCGCGGTATCCCGAGGCGTGGCGGTGGGACCGACCAGGCGGGCCGCCGCCTCGGTGATCTCGTGCCGGATCGTCTTGAGATCCCGAGCGAGGTCCGAGGCGTCCAGAACGAAGCGGGCAAGATCCTCCAGCGTACGGAGTCCCTCACGAACCCGATTCGCGTTGGCGTCGACCAGTCTTTCGAGTCCATCCTGTCGCATTCAGGAGAGCGTAGCACGCCGCCCCCGCCACCTCGACCGGCGTGGGCCTACACTGCGTCCCCGTCGCGGCGATCGCGCTCCGATTTGCCGCCATCTCAAGCACCAAAGTCACTTTGACCGGAATACACCCACATGGCCTTTACCCTTCCCGACCTGCCGTACGCTGAAAATGCCCTGGAGCCGTCGATTGACGGCAAGACCATGGGTATCCATCACGGCAAGCATCATGCCGCCTACATCGCCAAGGTCAACGCCGCCCTCGAAGGGCATGATGATCTCGCAGGCCATTCGATCGCAGACCTCTGCCGGGGCATCGCTGACCTTCCGGAAGCCATCCGTGGCGCGGTTCGCAACAACGGCGGCGGCCACTTCAACCACAGCCTGTTCTGGCAGATTCTCGCCCCCGCGGGAGATGGCGGTGCACCCAGCCCCGAACTCGCCGCCGCGATCGACGCCGGCTGCGGCTCGATGGACGACATGAAGACGGCGTTCGCCAACGCAGGCGCCACGCGATTCGGATCTGGTTGGGCATGGCTCGGAGTCAAGAGTGACGGAAGCGTCTGCATTTGTTCGACGCCGAACCAAGACAACCCACTGATGGTCGGCATGGTCGACTGCGAATGCACGCCGATCCTCGGGCTCGACGTCTGGGAGCATGCGTATTACCTGCACTACCAGAACCGTCGCCCCGACTACATCGCGGCGTTCTGGAACGTCGTCAACTGGAATGAAGTCAGCCGACGGTTCGCAGAAGCGACCGCCTGACGCCCCGAGCGCGGCTTCGAAGAAACAACCGGACCGGACTCCATCGAGTCCGGTCCGTTTTTCTTTTGGTGCGGATCCTGATCGAATCTGGAAGTCAGATCATCCCGCAGGCATCACGCCATTGAGCATCGCGTCAAACGCATCTCGAGATGCGAGGACCGTCCCCTCCGGACCGACCAGTCTGACGAACACCCGTCGCCCTGGTGCCTGGATGATCGCACCGATCTGGGCCTGTCCGGTCCGCGGCGCGGCCGCCCCCATCGATTGGTAGCTGCCGGCGGTCTCAACTCGAGTGATGGTCAGGCCGCCGACTTCTTTCGTAGTGATGGCCGCTTCGACCGACTCACCTTCGCCATCACGGAACTGCCCGACCCATCGATCGATGTTCATATCCGTTGGACCGCCGTCGGATCCGCGAAAAAGCGAAAAGACGATCTCGGCAGAACCGCCGGAGCCTGGCCTCGACGGGACGTCGTACTGCAATGTTCGGAATCGCATACGTGGCTTCGACCAAGTCCAGATGCCGGGCTTGGGAAAGACCAGTCCGCCCACCTCGGCCACCTTGGAATCGCTCTTCGCGGTCGAGACGATCCAATCCGTCCCGGCCGCAGCCGGCTCGTTGGGCACCGTCGCCGAGGGGACGTCCGGCCTCGACGGGCCTTCGACCGGCGGCCGAGTGGAGACCACCGGCGGCGTCGATGCCGGCGGCTTCGGGGCTCCAACGCTGGCATCCCCACAGCCTCCGATCAACGCCATCGCACCGAGGGTGACGATCATCGCTCGCCGCGGAGTCGATCTTGGGCAGACTTGTTCTTGATTCGACATGCGGGGTCTCCGACTAAGTGATATCTACCGTTGACGATTCGTCTCGGAATCGCCGCTTCCCCGCGATCGACCGCGGGCGACGATGCGTACGATACTCCGCATGACGTCTCCTGCCGTGCCTTCGCCAGAATCCTCCCCGTCGAACCGATCGTCATTGACCATCCGGAATGGCCGGGTGGGCGGACAGTCGGTCGACCTTCGATGCCTCGACGGACGAATCACCGCCATCGAAGCCGCGGGAACCCTCGAGCCAAACGGCGGCGCAGCGATCGACGCTCGAGACGGATGGATCCTTCCGGGTTTCGTGGATGCGCACGTTCATCTGGTCCTGGCCGGCACGGTTTCGGACCAGATCGATCTCACGGGTTGTCCCGATCGAGCGACGTTCGAAGCTCGGATCGAGCAGGGCCTCCAGTCGCTTGAAGACGACGCGTGGTTGATCGCCCATGGCTGGCTTGAGACGGACTGGGGTGGCGAGATTCCGGATGCCGCCTGGCTCGCCGCGGCGGGTGATCGCCCGGCGGTGTGCATCAAGCACGATCACCACGCATGCCTGGTCAACCCGGCGGCACTCGCCATCGCCCTCGACCGATTCGGTGATCGAACGTGCCCCCCCGGTGGCGAGATCGTTCGAGATGCGCAAGGCCGACCCACCGGCCTCATGCTCGAAAGCGCGGCCTGGATGATCGTGAATCCGGTTGTACCGACGCCATCGGTCGAAACGCGCCGCGGCACCACGATCGCCGCGAGCCAGTACCTCGCCACGCTCGGCATCACTCAGGTCGGTTCGATGACCTACGCCGAAGAGGTCATCGACGTGCTGGATGCGATCCGCGACGAACTCGCCGTCGGGATCGCGGTGACCATGCTCGACCGCGAGCTGCCGATCGACGCCCCGCTCGCCCGGCTTGAAGCGCTCGACCGCGACGATCGAGTGCGACTGATCGGCTGCAAGGCCTTCCTCGACGGCACCCTCGGGTCGCGCACCGCGGCGATGCTCGCGGATTACGCGGATCGTCCCGGCGAACGCGGCCTGCTGGTCGAACTCGCCGAGCGCGGCGAACTGATGACGTGGATCGAATTCGTGGTGAAGCGGGGCTGGAGTCCCTCGATGCACGCGATCGGCGACGCCGCGGCACGACTCGCCCTCGACGCCTGCGACCACGCGGAGCGATTCGCCCGCGAGGCCGGACTCGAACCCCCGAAGATCCGGATCGAGCACTGCCAGACCGTCGACCCCGCCGACATCCCCCGCTTCAAGGCCTCCAATCGTCACGCGAGCATGCAGCCGACGCACATGCTCGACGATGGAATCACCGTCGAACGATCCCTCGGCCCGGAACGCTTCGATGCGTTCTTTCCCTTCCGAGCGATCCACGACGCCGGCGGAACCCTTTCCTTCGGAAGCGACTGGCCGATCGAGAATCCCGATCCGATCGAAGGTATCCGTGTGGCGGTCACCGGCCGAGACCGCCACGGCCGCGTGGTTCCCGGTACCCGCACCGTCGACGTGGCTACCGCGATTCGTGCGTACACCACGAATGCCCGCGCCGCCCTCGGCCTGCCGCCGGTGACGCTCGAGATCGGAGATCCCGCCGATCTCGTGGTCCTCGACCGCGACCCTGCCGCCCTCGACTGGACCACCGAGACACCAACGGTCATCGCGACCGTCTGCCATGGAAAGACGACCTTCCTTGCGTGAGGCCCGTCGGCCCACGCTGAACCTGCGATACTCCGAAGTCTCATGGCCTCCAACGACCCTGAACTCACCCACCTCGATGCCGCCGGTGCTGCCCAAATGGTCGACGTCGGCCACAAGCCGCCGCTCCGGCGGACGGCCATTGCCTGTGGCTTCCTCGTCGCCGCCGAGGCGACCCTTGACCGGGTCATGGTTGGCGATCTGCCAAAAGGCGAAGCCCTGGCGGTGGCACGAATCGCCGGGATTCAGGCCGCCAAACGCTGCGACGCACTCATCCCGCTCTGTCACACCCTCCCACTCGATTCCGTCGCCGTGGCGTTCGACCGAACCACCGCGGATCGCCTCCAAGTGACCGCGACCACCACGATTACCGCCCGAACCGGCGTGGAGATGGAGGCGTTGACCGCGGTCTCCGTCGCCCTGCTCACGCTCTGGGACATGGTCAAAGGCATCGATTCAGAACTCGCCATCGAAGGCATTCGCCTTCTTGAAAAGCGTAAGGAAACCACGACATGACCAGCGGATGGTGGATCGCAGACCTGTGGCAACAAGGCCAGGTCGTTCAACTCGCGTCTTGGATCTTCTGGGTGATCGTGTCGATCAGCCTCCACGAGCTCGGCCACGGCTGGGCCGCGTTGTGGGAAGGCGATGACACGCCCCGACGGCTCGGCCACATGACGATCAATCCCCTCGTCCACATGGGAAGCACCAGCATCATCGCCTTCCTGCTCATCGGGTTCGCATGGGGGCTGATGCCGGTCACGCCCAGCAACTTCCGCCATCGCCGCTGGGGCGACGCGATCGTCTCGGTCGCCGGGCCCGCGGTGAACCTGGTGCTCGCGGTGATTCTCCTGACCGCCGCGGGCCTCATCAGCGGCCTCGTGCTCGGCAGCGAGAATCCGCCAGCTTGGGGGGCCCGCGCCTTCGAGTTCTGTTACACGGGTGGCTGGCTGAATCTGGTGCTGATGGCGCTCAATCTGCTTCCGATTCCGCCCCTGGACGGATCCCGGATTCTGGCGTCGTTCTCGAATGGATACGCCCGCCTCCTGCTGCATCCCAACGCCTCGATGTTTGGGCTGGCATTCTTCGTGATCGTGTTCTGGATCACCCCGGCGGGGCAGGTCGCCTACCGGTTAATCGAGAACGTGGCACGGCTCTGGGTTGGGTTGGTGCAGGGAATCGTGATGGGCAGTGGTGGCTGATCCGTCGATTCAGCCCCGGAATCGATGATTCGCCTCTTCGTATTGACCTCGCCGCCGATTCCCCTACAATCTCCGATTCGCCCCCGTGGGCCAAAGGCCGCCTCGCACGAGACCCGTCCGGGTTCCCAACGAGTCGCCCGATCTCCAACCACTCGCATCATGTGATGCGGGGGAGACGAGGACCACGCCAGCGAGGATACCTCTCATGGTTGTTCTGCGCATGAAGCGGATGGGTCGCATCCGCCGTCCGTTCTATCGCATCGGTGCGATGGACAAACGTTCCCCCCGAGATGGCCGAGTCATCGAGGCTCTAGGCTGGTTCGATCCGATCACCACTGATCCGGAAAAGACCATCAACCTCAAGGCCGGTCGCATCCACTACTGGCTTTCGGTCGGCGCTCAGCCGAGCGAAACAGTCGCGGCACTATTTAAAAAGAACGGCATTGATCCGAAGCCGGGCCCGCATCACACGGCGCTCATCGACTCGGACAGGCCGGTTTCCATGGAGTCGGCCGCGGAGTGATTGCTCCTCGGTCGCGGTGAAGCAACGTTGATCGGATCCCGATGCGCATCGACGTCCTTACGCTTTTTCCCGACATGTTCCGCGAAGTTCTCGCGACCAGCATGCCAGGAAGAGCGACAGCCTCCGGAGCCGTGAAGTATCAACTTCACGATCTTCGCGACTGGACCAAGGACAAGCATCGCACGGTAGATGATCGACCGTTTGGCGGAGGCCCTGGCATGGTGATGATGTGCGAACCCCTGTGTGACGCGGTACACGCGGTCGAGGCGATGGAGACATCGCCCGCCCGTCGAGTGCTGTTAACACCACAGGGCGAGCCATTGACCCAGGCTCGGGTTGAGGAGTTGGCGACCGAGCCCCGCCTCCTCCTCATCGCCGGACACTACGAGGGGATCGACGAGCGGGTGATTGATGAACTCAATCCGCTTGAGATCTCGATCGGCGACTACGTCGTCTCCGGCGGTGAACTGCCGGCGATGGTGCTGATCGACGCCCTCGTTCGACTGCTTCCAGGGGTTCTCGGGCATGCGAATTCCGCAGCCGAAGACTCGTTCTCCACCCGGGATGACTCGGGCCGTCCGCTTCTGGACTGCCCGCACTTCACCCGGCCCCGCACTTGGCACGATCGGGAAGTTCCCGATGTGCTGCTCAGCGGCGATCACGGTGCGATCGCTGACTGGCGACGTAAACAATCGGTCGAGCGTACGCAACGGCGGCGCCCTGACCTTCTTGACCAAACACCGCGACCCCTGGACGGCAGAGACCGTTCCAAGTCGCGGCAACCCGACGGCGGAATTCCCGCTCAAGGGGAACAAACGGGCGACGGCCCGGGAGATTCGGAATCATGAATCGCACAGAATTTGTTGAATCAGTCGTAGCCGACCAGTTGAAGCCGAAGGACACCTTCCCGGAATTTTCCGTGGGTGACACCATCGACGTCCACTATCTCATTGTCGAAGGCGAAAAGGAACGCGTCCAGATCTTTCAGGGCGTGTTGATCGGCGTGAAGGGTCGTGGAGTCAACCGCACCATCACCGTCCGACGCATCGTCGCGAACGAGGGCGTGGAACGCATCTTCCCGATGCACAGCCCTCGTATCGCCAAGATCGAAGTCGTTCGACATGGCGACGCCCGCCGTGCCAAGCTCTACTTCCTTCGAGATCGCATCGGTAAGGCTCGCCGTCTTCGCGACCGTCGCCGCGGCCTCAAGTGGGTCAACGAAGGCTGATCGCCTTCTACGTATGCAGGTCTCGCTAAGCAAGTCGTTTGGATTCGAAGCAGCCCACTGGCTGCCGAAGTTTCCTGAAGACCATAAGTGTCGCCGGCTCCACGGGCACTCCTTTCACGTCGAAATCGTCGTCGAGGGAGACGTGCCCGAGGAGTCCGGCTATCTGATGGACTTCGGCACGATCAAGGCTGCCATCAAGCCGGTCGAGGAAGCGCTCGATCATCGATGCCTGAACGAAATAGAAGGGCTTGAAAACCCGACCAGCGAGATGCTGGCCCGATGGATCTGGCGACGGATCGCACCAGCACTACCACTGCTCAGCGAAGTACGAATTCGCGAGACTTGTTCGAGTTCGTGCGTGTATCGGGGCCGCTGACCGACGATCCCGCTTCGACGTGCCGGTCGCCATCACGTCGATCCAATCACGTCCCGTCCATTGATTGGAAGATCGCCGATGCGCCTGTGCACCACCCTTGATACCACCACCGCCCGCTCAATCGGTATCCCCGATGCGGTCTGCGATCTGATCGTCCCGCACGGAACCCCCGGCGAGGCCATCGCCTCGATCCTGCCCGGAAATCCCCTCGCCGACGATTGGTTTGGCCTTATTGATCTCCCCGGCGACCTGCTGGTGGCGTGGAGCGGCACCCTAGCCGACGAGCTCTTCGGTGACGACCCGCGCACCTGGATGTCGGTCGGACACGAAAAGTTTGAGTCTTTCTGCGATGCGATTCGTGAGCCGCTCTCGGCATCGGGCAACCGACTCTGCTTTCGACCGCATGCCCGACACGTACTGAGTGACCCTCAAGGAACGCTGGACTTCCTCCGCCGTCGCGAAGGCGAACCGTTCGGACTCGCACTCGCCCCCGTGGACCTCATGCTCCCCTCGATGGTTGCGGATGCCGAGGATCACTTCATCCGAATCCTCGAGTCCATGGTTCCTCGCGCTGATCTTCTGCTCCTCACTGATGCGGCCCCCCCCGCCAATGGCGACGCTGCAGATGACGAGTCGATGGTCGCCACTCCCCTCGGGGACGGCGTCCTGCCTGCCGAACTCATCATGGAAGCGATCAACACCAGACTCCCGGCGTCGACGCCGGTGGTGGTCGCGGCTGGCGACCTCGCCACGGTGACCAGTTGGCGACACGGCGACTTCCGTTGAGCGGGGTGCCCGATCCGGTGCGATGTCCGTGGTGCGGCAACGACCCCATCTACTGCCGCTACCACGACGAAGAATGGGGCGTACCCGAACGGGACGGCCGGGCCCTCTTCGAGAAGATTTGTCTTGAGGGAATGCAGGCAGGATTGAGCTGGATCACCATCCTCCGCCGGCGCGATGATCTTCGCGTTGCCTTCGACGGATTCGAACCCGCCCGACTGGCGACGTGGACCGACAAGGACCGGCTTGCGGTACTCGATTGCCCGGGCGTCATCCGGCACCGAGGCAAAATCGAAGCCGTCTGCGGTAATGCTCGCGCCGTGATCAAGGAATTCGACGATCTCGGGGCATTCTCCACCTTCATCTGGTCATTCTCGCCCCCGGCCAAGGCCCGCCGAGATCGCCCCGCCACCCCCAACGACCTCGCCACCGAGACGGTGGAAAGCCGCCTACTCGCCAAAGCGCTCAAGGCTCGCGGCTTCCGCTTCATCGGCCCAGTCTCCGCCCACGCCTTCATGCAGTCCATGGGTTTGATCGACGACCATCTCGTTGGCTGCCATCGCGCGACGTCCTGAAACAACGACCGAGTAGTGCCCAGAGGCACCGTTCCAACGCGTCCTCAATCCGCCTGGACATCGTTCTGGCCCTTTGCCGCCCGAGTGGGGTAGTATCACGTGTCCGGCGGAGCCGGTTTTTCTCCCTGCTTGAAGTCGTGGCAACGCCGCGACGGCCCCCCAGGCCTCGAGTGAACGGCACGCACCGTCCAATTCGAGGCCGGATCGGAGGAGCGTCAGGATGACGATGGCCTTAGATGCCGGACTCGATGCTGGACTCAATGCCAAAGTACTCGTCCTCAACCGGATGTATTCGGCGATTCGCGTCGTGGACGCTCGCCGAGCATTCACCCTGCTGATCAAGAACATCGCGGAAGTGATCGCCGTCGAGAATGGTCATTATCGCAACTACGATTTCGAGACCTGGGCGGACATCGCCGAACTACAGCACGAGTTTGAGCCCGACCACCACGAATGGGTACGGACCACCCGCGTGACGCTCGCGGTTCCCAAGATCATCAGGCTCTTTGACTACGACAAACGTCCACAGCGAACCGTCAAACTCAACCGAAGAAACATCTACGCACGTGATGGGAGCCGCTGCCAGTACTGCGGACGGTCCTTCTCGACACGTGAACTGACGCTCGACCACGTGCTGCCCAGAGTTCAGGGCGGAGACAACAGTTGGACGAATCTCGTGTGCGCCTGTGTCCGATGCAATGCCCGAAAGGGCGGACGAACCCCGAGCCAGGCCGGAATGCGTCTGGTGAGAAAACCGGTCCGTCCGAGTCGAAATCCTGCAATCACCGTTCGACTGGGGAGCCGCAAGTACGAATCCTGGAAGGCGTTCATGGACGAGGCCTACTGGACGGTCGAACTCCAATAGCTGATTCACGGCGAGCTGCGATCCCATTCGACGCGATCGAAACAGAGTGCCGGAACGAGAAGCCCAACCGGCGAGGCCCGCGGTCGGCGTCATCTTCGAGCTGAAGTCACAACATTGGCTTCGAGGGCGATTGGCTTTGGGGGCTTTGAAACGCACGAAAAACAACCCACGCGAACATGGCGAGCATGGCGAGCATGGCGAGCATGGCGAGCAGCCTCAAGACGGGATCCGTCTGGGGCGCGTCTCCGAGTTTTGTGGGGCTCATCGCACTTGCGATCACCATGCATACACGGCATACACGGCATACACGGCACACACGGCAGACACGGCAGACACTGAACACACGGCAATCACCAGGCCGAGCTTCTCCGGCAGGGCTCAATACCACTCAACCGCCGAGACTGATCGTCCGGGGAATACCGGGCAAAGATGGTGAAATCGGTTCCGTCGTCAGCGGTGATGGTTCGATGCTGTCTTTGGGCACATCCGGCGAATCATCCGACGATTGATCGCCCTCTTCGACGGACGGAAGCGTGACCGAGTCGCGGCTCATCGGCCGCCCCAGATCTGAGGGCTCACGAGATTCGGGAGCCACTTCTGGAAGCGGTTCGGCGACGTATTGGTCATCCCGAAGTTGCATCGATTCGATGCGAAGCGTGGTCTGCTGCCTGATCCCGCCAGGAAGCCATTCCTCGCCTTCCACTCGTTCCACAAGCATTCGCTCAGGATCGACAAAAAGACTGAAAGTTGCATCAGAGAATCCGGACTCCCCTTCACCGCCCGAGCGAAGTTGGACGCGGACCATCTCTCGATCCTCCACCATCACGCGATCTGCTTCGGCCGCTCGAAATCCGGATTTGCCGGTCTTCCGGAAGTGCGCGAGCGGTGTCCCGCTAAATCTCAGACGAAGGTGCGGCAGCAGCCAAAGGTCGCGTTCGGCAGCGCCTGCCGCCGGTGGGATCAGCGCTCTGGAAAAATCATCGAGGACGCCGGGACGCTCCACACGAAGATTGGCGTTGGAGACTTCTGCCCGAACTCTGGTGCGGGTTCGGATCGGCGGATCGTCGGTGGCCGGATCGCTCGTGACTTGCTCGACCTCGGTCTCCTCGACGTATCCGTCGATCGCTCGATAGCGTTCCGCGAGTCGCTGAAAGAAGAGGATTGGATCCAACTTCCCATGGTGCTCGGGGTGGAAGTCGATGTCAGTTCGATCATTCACTCGCACGCGGTCCTCATCCTCGACGATCGGAGATGCCATCGCCGTAATCGAACTCGCGGACAGCAGGAGCACGCTGACCGAGAAGATCGATGTCAGCCCGCGGTTCTTGGATGACGCTCGTGCGGTCTTCATGAGTTGCATCATTTGCATGAGTCGAGCCCCGTATTCTGACTATTCAGCAGAAAAATCCTCGCATCGGAGATGCCGTCAATGGTAACACCCGCGTCTAAGATCGCCGCCACTCATCCCGCGAACAGAACCACATTAATTGTCATCACAAGTGCGTTGCTGAACCCATGAGCAACCATCGGAGCGATCAAAGACCCCCTCAGCTCCCTTCCAATGCAGAATCCGATCGCCAAGCCGGCCAGCGGCGGGATGAAGACAAACCCCTGCGGATGGATGGCCGCGAAGATCACGCTGGAGATCAACGCCGAAAGCGCGATGGCGATCGGCGTCGCCCAGCGGCTCATCGCACCACGGAGGTGCGTCAGGAAGACGCCTCGAAACATCGTCTCTTCGACGATTGGCGCGGCCACGCAGGCGAGAATGTAAAGCTGGATGATCGTCCATGCGCTCGCACCGACGGCGGCCTGTTGCGCCGGATGCGAGGGCGTCGGCGCCTGACCAGTCATCTGCTCGATCAGAAACGAGAGCCCTAGCGTTACCAATGCTCCGACCGCCAAAAGTGGAACCGCCATCATCCAGTTGAGAATGCCAAAAGGAATCTCCCGGATGCCACCCCCGCAGTGCAATCCGATGTCCTGTCGCATCTGTGCGAAGGGAATGCCTCGCACCACCGGCCAAGCCAGCGCGGCGAGACTCAGGAAAAAGATCCAGATGCTCGAAAGCAGCATCGGCCCGTCTGCGGGCATCAGTAGACCCACGGAGATCTGCAGGATAAAGAAGAACAGGAGCCAGACCGCGAAGGTCTCGGCGTAAATGCCGTGAGCGCCAACCGGACGGATCCGGTTTGGCAGTCGACCAAGAAGACTAAAGACCAACATCACAAGTAAGACCGCGCTACCAATCAAACCCCCGAGGACAAACACCACGAGGAACGCGACCAGCAGCATCATCGAACTCTGGCTCGACTCCGACATCGCCGCCATCGCCGCCGCATCGGGAAGATCCGTTGCAAGTCGACCGAACCAACCGAGTCTTTCCTCCAACAGTGCAGACGTGGATGCATCAACTGGAGCCCCATCCACCGCGGCCTGAAGGGCCGCCGTGGCCGCGGGCAAGAGCAGTTCGACGAGCGGCTCCTCAGCCTCGGTGATCTTGGAGAGCGCGGCGAGACCTTCTTCCGGCCCCGAAATCGAACCAAGCAAAATCGCATAGGAGATTTCTCCGGCCGGCCCAATTGATTGAATCGGCGTCGCTTGAAGCACCGAGCTGGGATCGCCGGTCAGAGAAAAGACCCCGAAGGCGATCTGGCCGATCAACTCTTCCTGAACCGAGACCAGAAGGCCGTCGGGGATGGAATTCGACTCCTGGTCGGATTCCGAAATTTCGCTGGTCTCTTGATCCATCTCCAGAAAGACGTCCTTACTCGTCCAGAGTACGATCGCCAGCAAGATGACCACCCATGCTGAAATGAGGCCGAAAGTGCCATAAAGACCACTTGAAGCTGGTTTTTCGCCGTGCTTCATGGTTGATTCAGAGGTGTCTTGGGGTGGGGTTGATGGGGTGTTCATAAGTAGCGTTCAGGAGGAGTCTGGGCTTCATCGGGATGCTGAGACCTTGACAGCGAACGGCGGACGGCTATTCTTGGCGATTCTCGATCGGATCCTCAGCTGGAGCCGACCGCTTGCCCGCGTTCCGGGCGTGATCCTATATTCGTTGGATCATCTTCGTGTTCCTACCACCACTCAGCCGAACGGGCCCCCGACATGCCCCGCCAGACCTACCACGCGAAACCAGGTGAAATCGAAGCCAGTTGGCATCTCTTTGATGCCGAGGGCAAGATCCTTGGTCGCTTCGCCACGCAGATCGCCACGATTCTCATGGGCAAGCATCGCCCCGAGTACACCCCACACGTCTTGAGTGGTGACTTCGTCATCGTCCTCAATGCGTCGAAGATCGTGATGACCGGCAACAAACTCGATGACAAGACGCTTCGTCGCTACAGCGGCTATCCAAGCGGGCAGAAGGTCGAGACCTATCGCCGAATTCTCGAACGGGATCCCACCCGACTCGTGAAGCAAGCGATCATTCGCATGATCCCAACCGGCCGCCTCGGTCGTGACATGGAGTCACGCCTCAAGATCTACGCCGGCGACAAGCATCCTCATCAGGCCCAGAAGCCAGTGGTTCTCGAACCTACTTGCTGATCACACGCCTACCACTCTGCATCCCACCGATCTACAGACCGGATTCGAATCGAACATGACCGAGAACACCGAGAACATCGAGAACACCGAGACCGTTGAAGTCGCCGAGATTCCGGCCGTCGAGGGCATTACCCTTGGCGAAGTCGAGTCAACCGCGACCGAGGTCGTCCCCGTCCACGTGAGTCGTGGCCCCGATGCCCACGGTTGGTTCCGTGGTACCGGTCGCCGAAAGAGCGCCGTCGCTCGAGTGCGAATCAAGGCCGGTAAGGGCGAGTTCCTCATCCACGGTACGAAGAAGGGCCAAAAGCCCCTCGACACCTACTTCACCGAAATGCGAGATCAGAACGCGATCCGCTCGGTCCTCGAGAAGACCGGAACCGCAGGTAGCGTCGACGTGTTCGTCAACGCCGACGGCGGCGGATTCACGGGCCAGTCAGGCGCCATTATCCTCGGCGTCGCCCGAGCCCTCCGCGAGTTTGACCCTTCGCTGGAACCAGCCCTTCGAGAGAATGGGTTCCTGACCCGCGATGCTCGTGAAGTGGAACGCAAGAAGTACGGCCAGCCCGGTGCTCGTCGACGCTTCCAGTTCTCGAAGCGTTGATCTTGCGGGCATTCGCCCGATCATCATGATCATCATGATCATCATGATCATCAACGTTCAACAGAAACACCATGCACCGCCGCGAACTTGTTCGCGGCGGTGTTTTTATGGAGTCTCAAAAAAGGGTCAGCGCGACCAAATCGCACGCCGGCGAACTTCGCGAGCAACCGAGTGCACGTCCTGCGACCAGCGAGTTGATGGAAGTCCGATCACTCGACCGGTCTCGATCAACGAGCGAGGACGGCCCGGGGCCTGCAATCCGAACCGAAGCGCGAAGGCCTCAAAACCAGGCGTCGCCTCCATCTCAGACCGATCACGATCCTCCAGCATTCGCCACCAGCGAACTGGGGCGAGAAGATCCCTCACCGGTACCGGCACGCACCCGAGCATCGACACGCTCCGGATGGAATCAGAGACCGACCGGCGGCGCGCCCCGGTGATCCCCGACCAGGCTGACGTTCGAGCGACCTGTCGGGAAACGGTCAGTCCGACCGACCGATCGAGACTGTGCCCACGCGTCCGACGCGTCGGATCGAACGCCTGAACTGCGTGCGAAACACCATGGATCACCAACTCAATCGCATCGTTGACCCTCTGAATCGGGAGTTGCTCAATTCGCCGACCAATCGACTGTTCGAAGCGCTGCACCCCCGGACCGAGACCGGAGATCGTGGCCCGCTCAAGCAGCATTCCCCACCACCGAAGATCGGATTCGACACGATCGATGTCACGCTCGCGGATTGGCCCGGATCGAGACACCATCTCGCGGTATTCCTGGTGAGCCCGGGCCTTTGCAAAATGCATCGCCGCAATACGAGCACGGTTGATTTCATGGTCCTCCACGCCGAGCGATCGCCGAATCGCCTCCAATCCATCCAAGAACGAGAGTCGCGACCGTTCATCCGCTTCGCCGTCGAGCAATCCGGCGACGCCAAAGACTTCCGCCGCCTCGGGCCGGTCCAGATTCGGCGGGACGAATGCCGGGGCTTCAATCACCCCCAAATCGTCGACACGAGCCTGCAGGAAAAGGCGTCGAACGGCGGCCCGACTCCGATCAACGCGAACCTCCAGATCGACCAGCGGAATCAACCATCGCGCTCCGCGGCCGATCATCTTGGCGACGCGGACACGATCCGAGCGAGATCTCAACGGTCGCCGACGCTCCGATCGCGTCTGAACCAAGGAACCATCCCCGCCGGAATCAGATCCTCCGGCGGATTCGTGGCCGATGTCCGTCGCCTTCCCGCGTTTGCGTAAAGCACTCGAACAACGCGCCAGTTCGATTTTCGCCTCGTTCCGTGCGATGAAAGCCTTGAAGATGGGAATCCGACACACGGACCTCGCGCTCCCGTTTGGGAAACGGGCCAGTCGCATTGGCAAACCGGCGGCTCGCCAGCGTTGAACCGTACGGCGGGAGACGCCAAGCTGCCGAGCGGCTTCGTCCGCGGTGATATCGAGCTTTGGCTCGAAGGCCTCGGGACCGAGGCGAGTCGCCAATCGATGGATCAGGAGGCTCGCATCTGCCAGCAGGTCCGCCCCCGAAATCACAAGGTCTTCGACAGAATCGTCCTCGGCGGCGACGCCGGTGATCCGGTAGACGAACCACGAGAGCGGATAAGACCTCGATGGATCAAATTCCGGATAGACCGTCAAGAGTTTCGAGAGATAACGGCGAATGACCTCCGTGCCCGCGAACTCAAATTGACGATGCACCAGCGCGATGGCTGCAGTGCGATATCCGCCAGTGGACCTCATGCGGGGACCAGCAGGTCATCAGCAATTCGAAAAGGCTGAGGGTCGGAAATCCCGTCGATCTTCGCCGCCGCTTCAAAGAAGACCCGCATCGACTCGATCGAACGCGGCGTACACTCGAATCGAAGTCTCGAATTGAGGTACTCGATCGCCTGATCCGCACGCCAACCGTGCGCTTCAGCGTGCTGATGTGCAATGTTCGGGATTCTCCCCGCGTTCCGGCGGCGAGCGTGATCGACGATCATCGCAAGACGGCGAACCCGATCACGGGCGGGACCGTCGATGTCGGCGCGGCAGAACCAAGAGGCGAAGACGAACGGCAATCCTGTGAGTTCGTGCCACGCCGCACCGAGATCGAGCTGAAAAGGATGCGTCTCGACGCTCGGCCCGGACCGCACGACTTTATCGCCGATGAGTAGAACCACATCCGGCCAATCGGCCATCGCAGTATTTCGAGCTTGAATCGGAACCAACGTCGGGGTGAGCCCCTGCTGCTCCAAGAGAAGCACCCGAAGGAGTGCGATGGACGTGTGGCTATCCGTATCGCACGCGACGTCTTCGATCTCCGCAAGGGGTCGGCGAGAAAAGAGCCGAACCGTCCAGGTCGCGCCGTCGCAACCAATTTGCCCCACCGGAACCAATGCCAGTGGAACCGCCGCTCGTTGCTGATCGATGACCGAACAGAGCGAAAGATCTGTCTCACCCGCCTCGAGGATTCCGGCCAACATCGAGGGGACTTCGGAGAAGATCCGGACGCCCTCAGCCTTCTCCAAGCCGTCGATCAACGGAAGCGTGTTGAGATAGGAGACGACCCCGAGACGGAGTTCGTTTTCAGTCGAGTGCACCATATGGCGACATGCTAGGTTCCCAGCGTCGTTCCGGCGATCGATTTCGGGACGATGTTCACTCGAATCAACCGACCGGCTCGATCAGCCGAAGCCAATTCTGTTCTGGGACTCGATCGGATCGATCGCGATTCCGGCGGGTTGGTCCGATTTCGCTCGAACGCTGCCAGCCACGATGATTCGTGGGATTCGGGCCGAGAGTCCACAGAGGAGTTCGTAGGGCATCACTTCCGAGCGAGCCGCCACTCGAGGCAAGGCCACGGGAGAATCCGCATCTGCGGAGATAATTTCCACATCGGCATTCGGCTCGACCGGACCGACGTCTGTGAGATCAACCACGCACTGATCCATATTCATGCGACCGAGTACGGGAACCGAGACGGCGCCCTGCTCTCCATGAACCACGAGTCGATGTGGCCCGGTTCGGCTGGAAGGAAGACCATCTGCGTACCCGACGGGAACCAGTCCGGCGATCGTGTCCCGATCGATGGTGGTCGTGCAGCCGTACCCAATCGAACGACCCGCGGAGAGCCGTCGGACCTGCACCAACCGGGACCACCAAGAGATCGCCGGCTGGAGTCTGATCGAAGAT
>Ga0222662_1000068_pt1 | contig 97454 bp, 26 predicted proteins | sample AntAcemetagen600_FD_179821 | JGI IMG/M metagenome (GOLD analysis project Ga0222662, IMG submission 179821) | Saline water microbial communities from Ace Lake, Antarctica - #600 | ecosystem: Environmental > Aquatic > Non-marine Saline and Alkaline > Saline | place: Antarctica: Ace Lake... | reverse complement strand
CGGCGACAGCGCTTTCTCCTGCTCAAACAAGACCAGGAAATCAGTAAAAATCTGATCGGAGCCAAGGCGAAATCGACTGTTTCGAAATAAGCATTCTCCTATGAATGCAAGATTTCTCATCAAAAACCGTAAAAAATGCTTGTCAGCGGTGTAAGAGTCATTTTTCTACAGGCGGTCATTAGGGATCAGTGAGGCCCCTAATGTTTAGTTTTAAAGTCAGTGCTCATTTTAATTAAGATTGAATAAGATCAATAGTAAGAACTTCCAAGTCGAGTCCTTAGAGCAAAGGATTCTGCTTTCGGCTACCCCGATTGATGGCATGGGGTTCGACGAAGATAGGAGTGAAGACTCGCTTACGATGACGATGATCATCGACTATGCGCAGACGGAAGACTCGATTTTTCAAGAGGATGATTCAAGCGATTCGATCTTCGCAGCGGCCGAACCGTTGGACGGGAATAATGAGTCTGAGCATGCTGAAAACACCACTGTCGAAGATGCAGGAAACAGCGAATTAGTGACTGAAAATGCGGTGCTTGAAACGGAGCCTGCGGGTCCATCTGGAGGCAGCGAAGCCGTCGATGAGGCGGGCATCAGTCATCAGCAAAGTGAAGAATTTGGGTTGGTCGAAGACGCCGCCCCTGAGTCGTCTGTCGATGGCAACACGGATCGGACGACTAGTTTATTGACGGAGACTCTACGCATAGGGCAGGGCCCACCGACTGGAGATATGCCTTACATCCCCGGCTATCACTCAGGTGATGCCTTTACGCTTTCCGCTTCTACCACTCTTTCCGGGTCTGGTAGTTTTGCTGTGAATACTATTAATTACGGAACGGTTGCCCCAGGGAACAGCCCCGGCACCATTACATTCGAGAACGGCTTCACGAATGAGGGCACCTTATCGATGGAAATCGCCGGCACCGCACCTGGCACCGGGCACGATCAAATTCGAGTCACTGGCACCGCAGAATTGGGTGGCACTTTAGAGCTTGAGTTGATCGATGGATATGTTCCAGCGGTGGGCGACCGGTTCACACTATTGGTGGCCGACGAGATCACTGGAAGCTTCGATTCCGCGACCGGACTGTTTGGGTTTGATAGCGACAAGTATTTCGAGATCGAGCAAACCGCCACTGAGGTCACGGTCGTGGTGAAGGCCCTCGCGGACTCTTTGTTGATATGGGGCAATTTGAATTTTCTGCCGACCGAATCGGCCAACCTCGCCGGGCTGAGTGACGATTTGGGTATGTTGTTCAACATCGACTATTTTGTTGATTTTAGTGGGCCGGTTAATTTAGAGGGTTCGCTCGAATTAGGACCACTGGTGATCGAAGGCGACTTAACCTTCAATTTGGAAAATGATGTGTTGACGATCGCCGGAGCGAATCTAGCGGTTCGCTTGTCGGTCGGCGATGTGACCATCGCGATCACCGATGCCAGTTTTGGGTTTTCTGCTGAAAGGGGTGATTCAGGATTTGGCAGTTATGCTGCATTCGCCGAGGGCGATGCATCGTTGACAGGTTTGGGCGGAGTGAGTCTGTCGGGTAGCCTCCAAGTTTTCGCCAACACGACGGGTGTTGCGATGGTCGATTTTGGTGGTTCGGTCGGTGAAGTAGATTTCGGCACGACGGACAATCGGTTTTTCTTAAGCGGCACCGGACTGCGCCTCACCCTGAACGGAGCATTTAACTTTGAAGGCAACTTCACCATCGAGCTGGAAAACTCTGAGCCAGCCACCACACTCTATATACTAGCTGAATCGGTGACGAGTTCCGTGAGTGCTGGAGACATCGTGGTATCGGTGACCGACGGCGATCTGCTGATGATGGTGACCGAGGTGGCGGGCGAGTCCGTTTTTGCCACCTATGCGTTTGGTCAAGTCAGTCTGACTGGAGCGACTGGCCTGACGCTAACAGGGAGTCTCGAATTCTACGGCAATACAACTGGCGCGCAGTTGGTCGATTTCGGGGAATTCGGATTTGTCGATTTTCAAACACCTGATGAGCAATATGTATTCGCAGGAGCGAATTTGAGTTTGGACATCGATGGATTCCTGAGCTTGGCGGGAAATTTGACGGTGCAGAGTCAGACTGATGGCGCGAACTCGCTGCTGCTGGTGACCGCGACCAACGTGAGCACTGCCTTAATTGCAGGAGATGTGGAGATCAGTTTGTTTGCCGGTGCTTTCGGTCTCTTACTCTATACTAAGGAAGATGAATCGGTTGTCGCCTTGCACGCCGAAGGAACGGTGGGCTTGAACGGGGTGGATGCGTTGTCGTTGAACGGAACTCTGGCTCTCGCCTACAATCGGACGGGTGAGCAGAACGTGGACTTTGGCGATTATGGCGCAATCGATTTTGGGACAGCGGCGGATTTGGATCGCTTCAGCGCGAGTAATTTGGAAGTGGTGATCGGAGGCTTTGTCTCGGCTCGCGGCGACTTTTTGATCGAGCGCGCGATCGACGGTGCCAGCTCTAGCCTCTTACTGACCGCTGCAAATGTGAGCGCTGGGATGTCTGTCGGCCCCGCCTCGCTGAATATAAGCAATACGAATTTAGGCTTACTGCTACTCGATGATGGTGCGGCCACTAGTTATGCACTGCATGTCACTGGCACAGTTGCGCTCGATGGAATGTCCGGCTTGGGTCTTGCTGGCTCGATGACTATCTTTGCCAACACCACTGGTGAGCAGACAGTCGACTACGGAGATTACGGGCTGATTGATTTTGGGACGAGTGATGAATTCTTTGCATTCAGTGGCAGCGGCTTGGAATTGAGCATCGACGGTTTCGCTAGCTTGAGCGGCGACTTCACTGCGCAGCGCTCCAGCGCAGGCGGCGAGGAGAGCATTTTACTGACTGCTGAAAATGTGACTGCTTCCATGACGGTCGATCCGATTACGCTGTCGGTGGTCGATGCTGGCTTTGCCTTGGCACTCTTTGATACGACTTACGCGCTTCATGCTGCGGGCACGATCAGTTTGACCGGTCTGCCTGATGTGACGCTTTCTGGTAGTGTCGCCGTCTGGGTCAATACGACTGGTGAGCAGAGCGTCGACTTTGGTGCTTACGGGGTGATTGATTACGGCACCGCGGATGATCAATTCGTATTCGTCGGCACCGCGCTGACTTTGATAGTGGATAATGCGGTGACGCTGACCGGTGATTTGTTTGCCCAGTATGTGACCGATGGAGTCGATGCTTCGATCCTTCTCACGGGGGAGTCGATCAATGTCGCGCTCGATTTGGGTGATATTGATTTGGGTCTGAGCGATGCGGGCTTTGCCTTGTCCCTCTTTAATAGTGCGGGTTCTTCGGTTTACGCGCTACATGCCGAGGGTTCGGTCTTTTTGACTGGTGTGCCTGATGTGAATTTTGGTGGCGATCTGGAGTTTTGGGTCAACACGACTGGCGAGCAGCTGGTGGATTTCGGTGAGTATGGCGAGATCGACTATGGCACACGTTCTCAGTTGTTCGCCTTCCGCGGGACTGCGTTGACGATCGGAATCGACGGCTTCGTCAACTTGGGTGGTAATTTCACCATCACTTACGAAGGGGAGGGCGCCGAGGCGATCTTGCTCGTGACGGGCACCGATGTAGTCGCCAGCTTGGGGCTCGATCCGATTGAGATCAGTGTTAGCAACGCGGCTTTTGCTCTGCTACTCTATACAAAAGAGGACGCGCCTGTTTTTGCCCTCCATGCGGAAGGAACCCTCGCATTGACGGGTGTGTCCGGACTGACCCTGAGCGGCACTGCCGAAGTCTGGGTCAATACGACTGGTGAGCAAGTCGTGGATTTCGGCGATTATGGCGCGATTGATTATTTGACCGCTGGCAACAGCTTCGCTCTACGGGGTAGTGATGCGGTGTTTGCAGTGGATGGTTTTGCCAGTATTAGTGGCGATCTGATTATCGTGTTGGTCGAAGAGGGCGCGGACACGTCGATCTTGGTCACGGCAGATAATGCAGCGGCCAGCTTGAGTGCGGGGCCTGTGACGGTCGCCGTCGATGAAGCCTCTTTTGCTTTGGCGCTCTTCAGTGATGGCACTGAAACGGATTATGCACTGTATGCCGAAGGTTCCGTTTCGTTGGCTGGGGTGCCTTCCGTGACTTTGGCAGGTGATATGAGTGTCTGGGCGAATACGACCGGGGCGCAGTCAATCGACTTTGGAGACTTTGGCACTATCGACTACGGCACCGATGCCGACCTGCTTGCCTTTTCTGGCGAGAACTTGCAGTTGGCGGTCGGCGGCTTCGTCTCGATCAGCGGTGCCATCGCACTGACTAAGACGGGCGAGCAAATCTTTGCGGCTGGTGAAGGTGTAAGCGCCGGCCTGACTTTGAGTAATGGCATCTTTGCCCGAGTCGACGGAGCGGACTTTGGCCTGATCATGAGCGCCACCGAATTTGGCTTCGCGACTTCCGGCGGTTCTTTTGCGATGTCGCTGGCTCCACTGGGAGCGGTCGCGGCTAGCAGCGCTTCGATTCGCTACAGCAATAGCGCGACTTCGATTGACCTCGGCACGACGGTCGGTGCGGGCGATGTCACCTACGAATTTACCGAAGCGCTAGCAGCGGACACGGTCAGCTTTGAAGTGGAAGGCTTTTCGGCGAGCGTGGTCGATGTGGTCACCTTGACCGGCGATGCTGATTTCAGCCTGAGCGCCGGTGGCGACATCGAGGCGAACTTTGATGGATCACTCAACGTCGCGGATCTGTTCGAGATGAGCGGCGTGTATAGTTTGGTGTTTGATGCCGAAGCGGCGCAGACGAAGATCGCTGGCACCGCGATCGAGTTTACTGTCAGCGCCGAAGATTCTGAGTTGATGTCTTTCAGTAACGGCGTCGGTGCACTCCTCATTACTGAGGACGGTGTTGCTGGTAGCTTGACGGGTGCGGTCGCGCTGCTCGACGGTCTGCCTGATGTGACTCTTTCTGCTGGTAGCTTCACGGCGGTATTCAGCACGATCGAAACTGTGGTCAATGAAACTTTCACGGTCGGCGGGAATAGCATCGAGCTGGCGACTCCGGCTGGGCCTTTCCTTTCTTTGAATGCCGATGGCATTACCTTCTCGCTGATGGGTTTCAGTATGGAGGGTAACATCGCCTTCGAGCTGCAAACAGTCGAAGGGGGCGAGCTGATGGTGATTCGCTTTAGCGAAGTCAGCATTGCGGCCGGATTTGGCGGCGAAGGCACGGGCGGCGACAGTTTGAGCGTGACCGATGCGAATGGTGAATTCGTTGTTTTACCAGACGGCGCGGTGGTCGGTCGACTCGCGTTCATCGCCGATGTGGATATTTCGGTGGTCAGTGCGGGTGCGGGTGTGACTTTGTTTTTCAATGAAACTGGTAATGCGGTGGAAGTCGAAACAGTCGGCGGCCTCGTCCAGATTGCTGCCACTGGCCCTGCGGATTCTACGATTTGGGTGGAAGCCGCCTTGAGCCTCTCGATGCCTGGCATCGAAATCAGTGGCATCTTTACCTACGCCAGTGGCAGCAGCACGATTGTCATTGGTAGCCAAGTCGAAGCCTTTGTCGGTGATAACATCAACGGCCGGATCGGATTGGAGCTCGTGAACGGGCGCGGATTTTTCTATGACGACGAAGGTGTGATCAGTGGATTCATTACGGGGCAAGTTTCCGTGGTCGGGATCGATGGCCTGACACTGACTGCCGAGATGACGCTGCGTTATAATAACGCGACTGCCGCGATCAGCGAGAGCTTCACGGTCGGCGGCGAGTTGGTCGAACTGGAATTCAGTGCCGCCGAGGCGAACACGGCAGGCACTGCCTTTATTCAATTAGTAGCCAACGATCTGATCTTCAATCTGGGCGGTGGCATCGCGCTAGGCGGCAATTTTGAACTGACACGCCAAGGCCAGCAATTCGTGGCGACGGCGACCGAAGCGTATGCCTCGATGAATGCGGGCAGCGTGGAACTCGCGATTGAAAATCTCGATCTCGGCCTATTAATTAACACGGATCAAGAAGAGGGCAGTTTTGCACTGTATGCCTCGGGTGATGGCGCGTTGAACGGGCTCCCTGGAATCACTCTGAGTGGTAGCCTGAGCGCATGGGCCAACACGACTGGCACGCAGGAGATTGATTTCGGCGGCGCGATTGGCAGCATTGATTATGGCACCGAGAGCGAGATTTTTGCCTTCGTGGGAGAAAATTTGATCTTGGCGATTGATGGCTTTGTTGAGGTCAGCGGTGAGATCGCCTTCTTCACGGTCGACGGCGACCTCGTGGCGGTCGGTTCCGGAATCGATGCCTCGTTGACGGCTGCAGCCGATGTGTATGCGCGAGTCGAAGGGGCCAATTTTGGTCTGGTGATGGGCAATGGAGAATTTGGCTTTGAAGTATCGGGTGGTAGTTTCGAGCTCGCGATGGGCCCGCTGGCAAATGCCAGTGCGGATGAGGTGATTGTTCGTTATACGAATGCTGCGACTTTCATCGCTGAGGGCAGCGAAGTGGGTGTGCAGGATACGACCTACACTTTCAATGACCAGATCGGCGCTGGCGTGGTTTCGTTTGAGGTGTTGGGTCTCGAAGTTGGCTTGTTGGACGTGGCCAGTGTTTCGGGTGATTTCGTATTTGCACTTGAGGGTGGGGAACTGATTGCGATTGGCCGCGAAGTGAGTGCTTCGATCGGCAGCGATTCGGCTCGTGCGGGTATCACCGACGGTCAGATAGGCCTCTTTTATCGTGATGGTGCGCTGGCACTCGAAGCTAGTGGCGCGGTGGCGATCACCATTACCGGGCTTGGCTCGATTTTCGCTTCGCGCGTCTTTATCGCTTACAACGAATCTGGTGAGGCGCTGGTTGGTGAAACTTTAGAAATCGGTAATTTTGCTTACACCTTTGAATTCCTGCCCGCATCGGTCGGCTACCTTGCCGTGAGTGTGGTCGGCCTTGAGGCGACACTCGCCGATGTGCTTTATCTGCGTGGCGACTTTGGTTTCAGCGCCGACGCGGCGACTGACGAATTGATTGTGGTCGGCTCCGGTATCGAAGCCGGACTGGCAGCTGGTTCTGTCGAAGCGGGTGTGAGTAATGCCTCTTTCGGCTGGATCATTGATGCCGATGGCAAGAGTGCGCTAGAGGCACAAGGCAGTCTACAAGTCAGCCTGCCGGGCGATCTACAACTGAGCGCCGAGACGGTGACTTTGCGCTTGAATGAAACCGGCATCGATTACACCGGCGAAAGCATCGAAGCGGCGGGCGTCGGATACAGCTTTGTTGCGCTGGCGGCATCGACTACTTTGAAAGAGCTGACGGTGGACAACGCGGCCTTGAATGTGGCAGGCTTTGTTCAGTTGAGCGGTAACTTCGCGGTTCGCTCCGAAAGCGATTCTGTAAATGTCGGTGCGGCAACTGTCGCCGTCGATGTCCTGACAGTCGGCGCAAGTGGCGTCAGTGCTTTCGCCGGTTATAATGGGGGCACCGCCAACGCGATTGGGGTTGCGCTCAGCGAAGTGAGCTTCGCAGTCGGTATCTTCTCCGAAATCGGAGGGGCGCGCGAGTGGGTGACGGTGCAAGGTGATGTCGGCAGCGTCGCAGTGGTGGGCGTGGCTGGACTGACTCTGGCGGTGACTGATTTTGGGATCGAAGTAAATCTCGCAGCCAGCGATGACAGCGTGATCGACTACAGCGTCGAAAACTACGACGTCGCCGTGGGTGGTGGCAACACGGTGAGCTTCAGCATGGATGCCGCCGATGGTGAGTTGATCCAAGTTTCGGGTAATCTTGAACTAGTCGTTGCCAGCCTATTCAGCGTCGAAGGTGACTTCGCTTTTGTAAGTCGCAGTGGGGAAGTTCGCCTTTCGGACGGCAGCTTAGTCGAAGTCGACATGATCACGATTGGTGCTAACCAAGTGAGCGCGTTTGCTGGAATCAGCGATATTGGATTTCAGTTGGCCGAGGCAGATTTTGCCTTGGCGCTGATGACCGAAAAGACTAACCCCGCCCGCAAGTGGATGGCGCTTGAGAGCACTGTCGGGAGTGTCACTTTCGTCGGTGTGGATGGATTGACTGTGGCCGCCGATAATGTGCTGGTGCAAATCAATCAAAACATCGGAACTGCGGGTAGCCCGATTTCGCAGCCTGATGAATTGACTGCCACCATCCTGCAGCTCGATCTTGAAATCGGCACGGGAAGCTTGATCTTCGAATTGGATGGCGACAGCGCCACAGTCGCCATTGCCAGCGGTGATACCGACACGACTTTACGCCAAGCTCTGACTGAAGCTTTGGAGAGCCTGGCTGGTATCGGTGCTGGCAACGTTTCCGTGACTGGCACTCGTGCGGACGGTTTCACACTGACATTTGATGGTGACTTGCTCGGGCAGGATCTGACAGGGCTCACTGTTTCGGCGGACGGCCCCGATGTGAGTTCCACCATTTACGAAGTCGTCGCGGGTGCGCCCGAGGTCATCGATGAGACTCGCAATGTGGAGACTGTTAATACAGTGCTGCTTCTCGAAACCAATCTGGTATCTGGCTTCCTCGATCTCGCTCTGCGGGATGCGACGCTGCAGCGAATCATCATCACCGCAGCTACCACGGATGCCAGCCTCCGCGATCTCTTGAAGCAGGCGCTCGGCGCGTTTGATGCGGTCGGCGGTGCCGCAAATGTGCTGGTGACTGGCGATCGCGCCAACGGATTCACCATCGAGTTCATCGGCGCGGCTGCGGGCGAAGACTTCAGTGATCTGCAATTGACCGTCAGCTTGCCTGGCGTCGAAGCTTCGGTGGCGACTTTGGTGCGCGGTGCGACTGTCGAAACGACGACTTCAACCGGAGACAATTTCGTCCGCGAGCGCCAGATGCTCTCCTTTAGTGACGGCACCCGTTCAGTTAACACACGCTACGTGCTCTCTTTCTTGGGACTGCAGACTGGGCCAATCGACTTTTCTGTAAACAGCCCCACTTACAACCGGGCGCTGATCCAATCCGCGCTTGAGGGTTTGACCTCGATCAAGAAAGGCAACGTCCGCGTGACATTCGATCAGACTTCGACTTCGGCTGCGCCGCGCTACTTCGTCGATTTCACCGGGGCGCTGGCTTATCAAGATGTGCCGCAACTCGTCGTCGTCTCCTCCGCGAATGTAACAGTCGTCGTCTCGACCGTGCGCGAAGGTCAATCAAGCAGCACCGAGACCACTACCGAAACGACGGGCGCTGTTCAGGAACTACAGGTCACGACCGAAGCGGTCGGCGGCTACACGCTTGCCTTTGATTTTGAAGGCACCCGCTACACCACCGCTTTGCTTTCGTTTGGCGCGGATGAGAACGATATTGAGAGCGCGTTGAATTTGGCTCTGGCGCCGATCAGTGGTCAGGTCTTCGTCGAAGCGCAGGGCGAAAACCGCTGGAGGATTCTGTTTGGTGGCGATTTGGATGGTATTGATTTGTCCCGCTTGGTGGTGACACCTGCACTTGATCCCGTGCGTGGCACGCTGACGGTTGAGACTCGTGGCTTTACCCGCGAGACAGTCGAGACAGAGACCAGCCCTGCGATCAATGAAGTGCAGCGCGTCAGTATTGATAGCGAAGGCTCCGGCACTTACACTTTGAGCCTACTTTTCGAGGGCACGACTTATACGACTGAGGCGCTGAACTTTGATGCGCGCTCGGGCGATATCGTCGACGCACTCGCGGTGGCTTTTGCGGCTGTGCCTAATTGGAGCTTCCGCGTGGAGCGCTTTGGCCGTGCCGACTTTAATGTGATTTTCCGCGGTGGCTTGGGTGGACAAGACCTGCCGCTGATGGAGCTGACTGTGACGCCCGATCCTGTAGCCGCCGCCCTGAGCGTGGTGCAGACTGGCGAGACGATTGCTCAGCCTGACTTGATTCCCGATGCGGATCGGAATCTGGTGGTGGACTTTGCGGTTGCTCCGCTGGAGGTATTGACCGGCCCTGATAGCACTTACACTTTGAGCATGGACGGCATTGACGGTCAGCTAGTGCGGGTCACGGGCGACTTTGAGCTCGATCTCTTTGGTTTCTTTAGCGTCAGCGGTGCACTCGGATTTGAATCCTCACGGCAAGAGGTGACCCTCGATAACGGCCTGAGCGTGATGACTGATATGTTGAGCCTTGGTGGCGGTGGCATCCTAGTCTTCGTCGGAGTCGATGGCGGCACCTCCGATGCGATCGGACTGAGCATGAACGAAATCGACTTCGCGCTCGGCATCTTTGCAGAGCAAGGCGGCGACCGCGTATGGACAGCGCTGCAGGCTGAGGTGACGGACGCGCGCTTCGTCGGTATCGATGACTTTACTTTATCAGTCGAAAATCTTGCCGTGCAGATCAATCGCTCTTCTGCGGACGATCGACTGATCGACTTCGCCGCTTCGCCGATCACCGTGGTGACGGGCCCGGGTCTGACTCAGACGCTGGACATGGATGCGAGCCTCGGTGAGTTGCTAAGTATTCGCGGTGATCTGACCATCGACATCGCTGGCTTCGTCAGCCTATCGGGAACTTTTGCCTTTAGCCGCACCACGCCGGGTGGAGTGGAAACTTTGACTGCAGTCGGTTCCAACGTCAGCGCTTCCTTGAAAGCTGCCGAAGGCGTTGAAGTCAGCATCACTGGCGCTTCTTTTGGATTAATCGCCACAGCGGATACGCTCGCCTTTGAAACGACCGGCGGCTCGCTGCTCGTAGCCCTAGACCCATTGGCTAATGCATCGGCCGACAGTGTGGCAGTGCGTTACACGAATGCAGTCACCACCATCGCAGCCAATACCGAGTTAGAGGTCGATGGCGTGGTGTATCTCTTTGAGGATGGCATCGAAGCCGGTTTCATCGGTATCGAAGTTACAGGACTGAATGCAAGCGTGGCTGGTGTGGTGACTCTGGTAGGCGATGCCACCTTTACCCTCGATAGCGAAGATGACATCATCATCACTTTTGACGGCACGCTGGATGTGTCCGGCTTCTTTATCATCACTGGCGACGTCGTTTTAGAGTATAGCGCCGCCGCCGAAGAGTTCCGCCTCTATGGTCGTGATCTTGGTCTGACTGTTACTATCGACGGGGTCGATTTGTTGGCCTTCACCGCTGGGTTTGGCGGCCTGTTGCTCACCGATGAGGGCATCGCGGCGACTTTGACTGGCGATCTCGAATTACTCGGTGGTGTGCCTGGACTCACTCTGACCGCGACTGCTTTCAATGTCCGCTTCAACAGCATGAACCGTGTGGTCGATGAGACCTTCGTCATCGATGGCGAGGAGATCACTCTGGAAACTCCAGCCGGGCCTTACCTCTACTTGGCGGCTTCGCCAGTGACCGTTGGGCTGTATGGTTTCAGTCTGCAAGGTAACATCGCCTTCCAACGCGAGACGACTGTCGATGGCGACATCCTTACAATCGTTTTCTCGGAGATGGAACTGATCGGTGGCTTCGATGGTGAAGGCACCGGAGGCGCGTCGCTTGCGATCGAAGATGCTTCGGGCGTGTTCGTGGTGCTGCCTGGAGATGGCTTGGCTGGCCGCTTGATCTTCAATGCGAGTGTCGCTCTGCCAGGCATCGATGCCGGTGCTCAAGTTCAGATGCTATTCAACAACACGGGTGAAATCGTGGAAGCGAGCGGCCTGTTCGGAACGATCGAACTTGCGGCGACTGGCCCTAATGACTCGGAGGTCTGGATCGAAGCCGATGTTGAGTTCAACTTCCCCGGCATCGAGATTTCGGGTACCTTCAGTTTCGCTAGTGGTAGCTCGACGATTGTCATTGGCACCCAAGTGCAAGCCTTTGTGGGTGATAACATCAGCGGCAATCGCGTCGGAATCGAACTGACCGATGGCCAAGCTTACTTCTATGATAACAACGGCGTGCTCAGCGGTTTCGTAACGGGCAGCGTCGAGTTCGTCGGGATCGACGGTTTGAGTGTCAGCTCGATCATGACGCTGCGCTACAACGCGGCGACCTCTGCGATTTCTCAGACTGCGACCATCGGCGGCGATGTGGTGGATCTTGAATTCAGTGCTGATGAAGTCGGCGACGGCACCACACCCTTCATGCAATTCGTCGCGGAAAACGTGGCAATCGACATGGGCGGCGTCATGGCGCTCGGCGGTAACTTGACTCTGACCCGCGTCCCCGGCAGCTTTACCGTGATCGCGAATAACGCGTATGCCTTCATCGGCGATGGCCCTTATCTCCGCTCGAACGGCACCGTCAATCCTGAGGCGACAGGCGTGGCCGTCAGCAATATCGAGCTGGCCATGTTTATCGACACCGATAGCGCGGGTGGTGAATTTGCCCTCTACGCCTCAGGCGATGCGGCGCTGCTCGGCGTGAGTGGCATCACGCTCGGTGGTAACTTGAACGCATGGGTCAATACCACAGGGCAGCAAGTCGTAAACTTTGGTGGCTCGGTCGGATCGATCGACTACGGCAGCACGGATGCGGTCTACGCCTTCAGCGGTAACGATCTCGAATTTGCGGTCAGTGACTTTGTTTCGATTAGCGGATCTGTGAGCTTCCAGTATGAGGCCGGGCGCATCATCGCGGCGGGCTCGGATATTCGTGCTTCGCTCGACCTGACCGAGACGATCTTTGCACGGGTCGATGGCGCAAATTTCGGATTCTTCCTAGAGGACGATCAGCTAGCCTTTGAAGTATCGGGTGGCAGCTTCGCGCTCAGCTTGGGCGATTTTGGCAATGTCGATGCCGACGAGGTCGTCGTCCAATACACAAATGCGACGACGACGGTGGTGGCTGGCACGGAGGTCGATGTATTCGGCAGCTCTTACGAGTTTGAAGATGCCATCGCTGCTAGCACGATCTCTTTTGTAGCAAATGGTTTCTCCGCGAACCTGCTGGATGTAGCGACACTTGAAGGTGATTTCGGATTCGCAGTGATCGGCAGTGAACTCCGGGTGGTCGGTGAAAACGTCGATGCCACACTCGCAGCTGGCGCGGTCTCCGCTGGCATACGTGGTGGCACATTTGGCCTTGTTTACCGCGACGGAAAAATCGCTTTTGAAGGTTCTGGCAGCATGTTCCTCGATGGAGCGGGTTTTGCCAATGCGACGGCGACCGAAGTCTTCCTAGCTTATAACGAAGACGGCTTGGATCTCGTCGGCGAAACGCTAAGCGTGGGCAATCTCGGTTACACCTTCCGCCATATACCGGTGGCAGTCGACTACCTTGCGGTGAGCGTGACCGGACTCGATGTGAATGTAGCGGACGTCCTTTATCTCCGCGGCAACTTCGGAATCAGCTTCGATGGCAGCAGCGGCGTAGTGACTTTGACCGCGACTGAAGTTGCGGCTGGTATCGAGATTGGATCGTTTGCGGCGGGTGTCGAAAACGGCAGCCTCGGCATGGTGATTGATAGCGAGGGCAATATCGTGCTAGAAGCAACTGGTTCGCTCTTCACTGACTTACCGGGCGACATCAGTCTGAGTGCCGAAACAGTTCGCCTGCGCGTGAATGAGACAGGTGAATCTTACACAGGTCAGCTACTGTCAGTCGCTGGCATCGACCACACCTTTGGCTTGATGGAAGCCGCCAGCGATCTGCTGGAGGTGGCCGTCGATAATGCGCGGCTGAGTATCGCCAACTTCGTAACGGTGGAAGGCAACCTCGCGATCCGCTCGCAGACCGAAACAGTGACTCTAGATGACGCCAGCACGGTCGATGTCGAACTACTCACTATCGGTGCGGGTGATGTGAATGCCTTCGCTGGTTACAAGGCCAACACTGACGACGAGATCGGCCTAGACCTCACGAATGTAAACGTAGCGGTCGCGCTGATGGATGAAGTGGGCGGCACCCGTTCTTGGACTGCACTACAGGCCACAGTCGGTAGTGCATCTTTTGTGGGTGTGGATGGCTTGACGCTTTCGGTGACTAACTTCGCGCTCGAAGTGAACTTGGCCGCTGATGACGATAGCGTGGTCGATTTTGCTAGCGACCCCATGGCTGTCAGTACCGGGCTGGATACCTCAATGACTTTCAACATGGATTCGGCCGATGGTGAACTGATCCAAGCAGTCGGCACAGTGAATTTTGGCCTATTCGGCTTTGCGACGCTTTCGGGTAATTTCGCAATCGTCAGCCGCAGCGAGTCTGTGATGGTCGATGGTGAGTCGGTCGATGTGGATCTGCTTTCGGTCGGTGCCAGTGATGGTTATGCCTTCGTCGGCTTCGACGGTGTGGGCATCGAGGTGACTGGAATGGAGTTTGGCCTAGTGATTCTTTCCGAGACCGATGGTGATCGCTCATGGGTGGCGGTTCGTGGATTAATTGATACGGCGGCTGTGGTCGGTATACCCGAGTTGACCTTGGAGGTGAACACACTTGAGCTGCAAATCAACCTAGCGGCTTCGGATGCCAGTGTCGTTGATTTCAGCGCCGATAATTTAAGTGTCTTAACAGGCCCACTCAGATCACTGGATATCGACATGGATGCAGCCGATGGTGAGCTGCTAGAATTGACAGGTAGTGCCGTCTTCATGATCGGCGGCTTCATTTCGCTGACAGGTAGCTTTGGTATCCGCAGTGCATCGACCACCTTGCAAGTGGGTGATGAAGGTCTGGTTGCAATGGACGTGCTTACGATTGGCGCTGGCAATGTGAACGCGTTCGTCGGCTTCAATGAAGGCGAATCCAATGAGACGGGCTTAGACCTCACGAACGTGAATGTCGCCCTCGGCCTCTTCTCCGAAAAAGAAGGCGACCGCTCGTGGGTCGCCCTCGAAGCCACAGTTGGGGCCGTCGAAGTAAAAGGTATTTCTGGGCTGACGCTGGCCGTGACCAATTTCGGCTTGGAAGTTAATCTCGAATCTTCGGACGAAGAGGTCATCGATTTCTCGACCACAAACTACAGTGTGGTCACCGGCCCAATGAGTTCGATCACGCTCGATCTGGATGGCGACTTTGGGGAGATCATTCAAGCATCGGGGCGCCTAACGCTGGGACTCTTCGACTTCTTCGATGTCACTGGTGATTTCGCATTCGTCAGCCGCAGTGCATCGGTGATGGTTGATGACACGCTGGTCGAGGTCGATATGATCACGGTTGGCGCTTCGGATGTGGATGCCTTTGCGGGTGTCGACGGCGTCGGCTTCGACTTGTCCAAGGCTGGATTTGCGCTCGGCATCTTTTCCGAGACAGAGGGCACCCGTAGTTGGGTGGCTCTGCAGGCCGACGTAGGCTCCGCCGCTCTTGTCGGCATCCCCTCATTCACCGCAGTGGTGAACGACATTAAAGTGGTGATCAATACCGCAGCTAGCGACGATAGCGTGATCGACTTCTCGGTCGATCCGATCCCCGTCCTGGTGGGGCCAGATACCTTCGTTTCTTTCAATATGGAGGGTAACGCTTCAATCGCCGTGCGGGCATCCATCGTCATCGACGTCGCGGGCTTTGTAACGCTGCGAGGCACCCTCGGTTTCAGCATCACCACCATCGGTGGCGAGCAATTCCTCACCGCGACGGGCGAGGGCATCACAGCTGCCTTGGAAATTGGCCCAGCTTACGTGCGAGTCGTGGATGCAAGCTTTGGCTTCCGGGCTGGTGGCGATGAGTTGGTCTTTGCCACTTCGGGCGGTCGTTTCGAAGCCGGGCTAGGCGATGTGCTCACGGCCAGCGTCGACGAGGTGATTGTCCAGTTCACCAATGAGAATACATCGGTGGCCGCCAATGATGAGCTCGATGTGTTGGGCGTCACTTACACCTTTGCGGAGGCCATTGGAACCAACACGGTCGCCTTCCGCGCCATCGGGGTGGACATCAACATTTTCAACGTGGTCACGATCACGGGTAATGTCGCTTTTGAGAAAACCGATACTGAAGTCGTCGTCCGCAGTGGACTCGGCCAAGAAGTGGTCGCCGCGGAAACGATCACCTTCACGGGTGGCGATATTGATTTATTCGTCGGCGTGAATGATCCTGACCCCGATGAACGAGTCGGCTTCATCGCAACAGGCATCGCGTTTGGCTTCTCTTATGTCACGGAAAAAGTTGGTGGCCGTAGCTGGTTTGGAGCGCAAGCCCAGGCTGATGAGATCGGATTCGTCGGACTGCCCGAGAGTGATTTCAAAGTGGAAAATATTACGGATGTCGAGGTCTTGCTCAACTGGGGCTTCAGCGATGATGGATCAGTCGTCGACTTCGCCCGCACGAATACGCTGCTGGATAATCCCATTGGCTCAGCCGATACCTTCGTCATGGACATCGACGGGGGTAAGGGACGCTTCCTAGGAGCCGAGCTTAGTATCGGAATCCGTATCGCCGACTTCTTCCAAGTCTCCGGTATCTTTGCCTTTCAGTTGATCATCGAAAGTGAAGTCGAGCTTTCACATGCCAGCCCGCTTAACATCGTGAACGGCGGCATTCAAGTGCCCGGGCTAGACGATGCGATTGTGCCCGAAGATTCGACGCAGCTCGACAGCAGCGCCGAGAACAATCAGCTGGCTCTGCTGACGCGGGTGACCGTTGAGGGCTTCACGATCAGTGCTGGAGAATTGGACGCCTTCGTTGGTATTCCTGGCGGTGTCCGGATCGAGATGGAGGATGTCTTCTTTACCTTCGTCTATCTGCGGGAGAAAGAAGCAGTCGTCGAAGAACTCCGCCGCAACTGGATCGCGGTCGAGGCCACCGCGGGGCGGATCGCCCTAGAAGGCATCGATGCGCTGGAGATCACTGGTGAGAACCTGCGGGTCGCGATCAATCTACAGGCTTTAATTAGAGTGCCTGTCCTCGGGCTCGTGCCCATTGATGGCACCACGATTGACTTTGAGGCATCTGCCGCCCTAGGAAACACTTTCGGCACCGAGAGCACCTTGATCATGAGTATGCAGGGCGATCCCGGTGGCGTTGTTCAAGCTTCTGGCTTGGTAAAGATCAATGCCTTCGACATCATCCATATTGATGCCAACGTTATCTTTGAGGAGACGACTGAAACGGTGCGGCTCAACACCGGCGAAGAGGTGGAAGTCAAGATGCTAGCCATCGGTGCGATCGATGTTAATTTCTTCATCGGCTTCAATCCTGGCGAGGACGATGCCATCGGGTTTGGTGTGACCGACGCGAGTTTCTTAATACTCAATATGACAGAAGCTGAGCCGCTTCCCGGCGAGACGGCGCGCGTCTGGTCTTCGATCAAGGCCGAGATCGGCGTGGTCGGGTTCATCGGAGTCGATGAATTTGAGATTTCTGGTCGCGACATCGACTTAGCCTACAACCGCTCGGCGGCAGGTGGCACTGTCGTGGATTTCAGCACCGAGACGGGCATTCCGCTGCAAATCTCTGATTATGGTTTCGTCTTTGAACTCGATGCCAGCGATCTCACTTTATTGAAGCTCGCGGGCACTTTCCGTCTGCAGGCCTTCGGCCTAGTCGACATCGAGGTATCTTTCGATATCGTGCAAACATTCCTCACGATTGACTTGAGTGATGGCAGCACCACCGAGGTGGGCATGTTTACTTTTGCGGTGCAAGATGTCTCCTTCTTCGCTGGTTTCAACGGAGTCGGCATCTCACTCGAAGAAGCTAGCCTCGGCATTGTCGTCGCGGTCGATGTCAACCCAATGAGCTTTGGTCGTGTCTGGGTCTCGGGTGTGGCGAGCGCTGGTTCGGTTGGATTTACGGGTAGTAGCGTGTTTGAGGTGCGGGCAGACGATATGAAACTCGTCATCAACACCCCTGCGCGCGACGGCGTCTCAGCCGATTACTCCGACAATCCCTTGCAACTAAGAGCGGGCGTGGGCGCCGCGCTCGGCAGCTTCAGCACGGGCGGTGAGTTGACCGATATCGAGATCGATCTGAACGGTGAACAACTCGGAATACGCGGAGAGTTGACACTCGATTTCCTCGGTGTGCTCACGGTGGACGGCACCTTCAGCTTCAACTCCAGCAGGCAGACTCTATTCCTCAGTGATGGCTCGACTACCGAGGTCTATGCAATGGAGTTCTCCGCCGAGGGTGCCAGTGGTTTCTTGGGCTTCCCTGGAAGTGAAGAGCTCGGGCTCGGGCGGATCGGCTTCTTCATCGACGAGCTGAATCTCGGTTTGGGCATTTACACGGAAGTGGACGACCCAACTGCGACTTGGACTCTGCTTGATGTCGCAGTGGGCTCGCTCGGCTTTGTCGGCCTGCCCGGTGTGGACTTAGAGGCGGTAGACCTCGTGCTCGGCTACATAAGCCTCGCTCCAAGTGGGCTGGCGATTAACTTCGATCTCTCACCGATCAATTTTGGTAACCCTGACTTCGATTTCAATCTGACGATGGGCGACCTCGGTCTCGACCTCGACTTGCCCGACTTCTCGATGTTGGATCTGGGTCTGGCGTTCCCTGACGTTTCGGTTGACTGGTCGGCGCTGACACTGCCCGATCTACTTGCGCAGCTGTCGCTGCTAGATCTGCCCGGCATCTCGATTAACTTGCCCGACGTGGATTTGGATTTAGATGTGGCCTGGCCCGAGTTGACACTGCCCGAATTGTCGCTGGCTTTCCCAGACCTCGGGATAGATTGGGCTAACCTTTCGCTCTACGACTTTATCATCAACTTGCCCAAGCTGAATCTGGAAGGCTTGGACATCGCAATCGAGTTCCCTGAGGTGCCAGACTTCGGCAGTCTCTTCCAGTTCATCGGCGACTTTGATGTCGGCCTGTTCGACTTGGTCAACTTCCAGCAGGCGATTGATATCCGTCTTGAGTTTGAGACGCTCGTCCTGAGTGATGGTTCGGAGACGGATGTGGTTTACGCCAGCTTCGCTTTGGTCGATATCGACATCTTCGCAGGTTTCGGGGACGTCGGTCTGCAGATTGATGATCTGACTATCGCCGCGGCCGTCTTGATTGCGCCGACAACAGGTTCGGCTTGGGTCACGGGATTTGCTCGTAGCGAATTTATTGGTTTGGTCGGTGTGCCCGGTCTTACTCTTGAGGCACAAAGCGCAGAAATCGTGCTGAATACAGCCGATGCTCAGGGGCGGGTGATTGATTTTGAGGCGAAGCCCTTGGAAGTGCCTATCGGCTTCGGTCTCAACATCGCTGGTCTCGATTTCGCCTTACCCTTGGGTGATGGCACTGTGACTATCGACACACCCGGTAGCCTCGGGGAGCAGCTGGTCGTTTATATCGGAGGCGCCTTGTTGAGCATCGAAAACTTCCTGCACCTAAGCGGCGATTTCGCCTTCGGCCTAGGTTCGCGCCCAGGAGCTACCATGGTCACGCAGGGTCTGCTGAATGGCACGCTGCCAGAGATGCGTTTCTTCTCCATTGCGGCGACAAATGTCGATGCATTCTTGGGCTTTGGCACACCTTACTTTGGTGAGGGTGATGTGGGTGACACAGTCGGTATCTTCGCACGTAATGTGGATGTGGGCTTTATTAATTGGTCGACAGGATACAAGAGTTTGAAATTCAGCGTGGAGGAAGCTGGGCTCGTGGGCTTAGGTGATCTCTTGAGCGTGAGCCTAGAGGGCATCTTAGTTGAGATGAACTACTTTACCCCGTCGCCCGGTGGTGGCGGAGTCTCTGCGGCGGGTGAAGCACCGGTTGTCAGCCCAGCGGAATTAAGCTCTGGACAATGGAGAACTGCTTACATCGATTATCAAGCAAGCTTCGGTGAGCAGGGCTTGGAGCTGGCGACCGGTGGTGAGTCTGTCTTTATCGACTTTGATGCGCGCATTGGTATCCGCGCCAGCGTGGCACGCGCCGAATTCGCGATCGCCGAGTTCCTTTACTTAGAAGGCTCCTTTGTCTTCTCCCAAGGAGAACAAAAACAATTTGTAGCTGCGGACACGGGGCTCATTGGCAATCTAACGCAAGACGCGCCAGTCACGCTCGACCGCATCTACCATGACGTCGAGATCATGACCATCGGCGCGATCGATGTCAGTGGCTTTGCCGGTATCGGCGACTGGAAGTCGGATGACCGAGTTGGCTTGGCGATTGATAACGCCAGCTTTGGCATGGCCATACTCAAGCCTACTGGCTTGGGCGGAATCGTCGTCCCTGGTCTGGATAATTTCCTGCCGACCTACATCTCAGTCAAAGCAAAGGTCGAGTCGGCGGGCTTGGTCGGTTTCGAGGACTTCTTGGATGTCCGGGTCGAGGGCGTTGAGGTCAATATCAACACCAGCTCCATACCTGGCCTGCCTCCTGCTCTGGCCGTGCTGCCACTGCCCTTTATCGACTTTACTCAGTCTCGCCTCGACCTCGATGGGCTAGACGCAATTGTCGATCTGCTCGACTTGGTCTATCCTGATGCCGACCTCGGTATCTTGAGCGCGTTGATTGGGCCGGTCTTTGGCCCCAATGGTTTAGAAATTAACACGGGTCGCGAGGGTGACTCAATCTTCCTCGACTTCGATTCGGAGATCATCCAAGCCAAGGTGGAATATATCCATGGCGATATTCTGGGTGTGCTGCAAATCGCTGGATCGCTCGGCTTTACCAAGCGCGGCGCGGAGGATGTCGTCACCGCCAATGGAGATGTGCGCTCGGTCACATCGCTCGCGCTAGGTCTTACAAATGTTTACGGCTTTGCAGGCATCGGTGGTTATTGGGAGGTTAATTCCGAAACCAATCGAGTCGATGGCGTCGGACGCAATGAATCCGCCATCGGCGTGGCGATCGATAACCTTTCGATCGGTGCCGTGATGATGCTGGACACGTCCTTGCTCGATCCTGGAGTCTTCTTCGCGGTGGACGCCAGTCTCGACCAAGCCGGCTTGGTCGGCACCGGCGACTTCTTGACGATGGAAGTGCGTCAGCTGATCTTCCAGCTGAACCAAGTGGTCAGTGCGGATTTCTCAGTGGTCGACTTTAGCCGTTCCACGCACCGCGTGAATGCTGACGGCTCTGTCGATCGTGGTATCCTTGAAGACGGTGAAGTGCTCGAAGATGGCTTTGTGTTGGGCTATTTCCTCGACACGGGCGACGTCAACAATCCGATCATCCTGGATTTCGACGAACGTTTGGTGCGCATTCAAGGCGAGGCTGAATTTAACTTGATGGATATTGCCGTCTTAGACGGTGCCGTGGCGATTGAGCTGACAGATGAGTCCTTCTCGCTCTTCATCGATGCGTCGGCCGAGATCGCTGGATTTATCGAGGGCGATGCGCAAGTCTTAGTCGTGATCGATGGGCGCGGATTGGCGGCTCAGGCCACAATTGAAGATCTGACGATAGGCGTCCCTGGCATGGTCTTGCGAGTGGATGTGCTCACGCTCGCGATCAATACCACGGGAGAAGTGGTTAATTACGAGGTGCCCGTGGAGTTCCAACTCAGTCGCGGACTAGCGCCGATTATTTCGATTAGTAACATCCCGCCTGGGGCGAGCAGTCCGGCCGATGTCTATTTTGCACTGACAGGCAGGGGTGGGCTCGATCTGCTGGGTGGCCTAGTTACGCTTGAAGGCGGTTTCAGTATGCTGATTAGCCTTGAGGACGACACTCTGAAGACCGTCTTCAATCTGGACATGGTCTTAGATATGCCGCTGCTGGAACCCCTCTCGGCAGTAGGTACACTAGGCATCATCGTCGGCGATAACGGTGGTATCTTTGGATCTGTGCAGTTGGGCGCACCCGAAGGCTCCAAGATTATGGAACTCGGCCCCGTGTTGATCTCTGGCAATGTGCTCTTCCAGATTAATACCACCAACCAAGCTCAGGAAGTCCAAGAGTTGCTGGTCGATGAGGACGGAAACGTCACGGGCACCACGACCGGCATGGTCGACCGCTTCACTCTGCGCTTTGCGATTGGTGGGCAGTTAGTTCTCTTAGGGTTTATAAATTTCAAGGGTCGCTTAGACCTATTGGTCAACGAGGAAGGCTTCGATGCTTACATGCTGATGCTACTCGATATCGGTTTGGCAGAACTCGAAGTGGAGGGTGCCTTCTCGATTCTGGATCGCCCGGGCGGCATCGTCGTCGCGATGGGTCTGAACATTACGCTCGATGTCAACCTAGGGCCGGTGGCTCGTTTACAAGGTGCGGGCGTGCTTGAATTTAATACTGGCAGCGAGATATACAGCCGAGGTGGGATCACCGTCGCTGGCAACACACCGTTCCGCCTCAATGTGGCCGGCTCGCTCGCACTGTTTGGAGGCACTGTCAGCTTGGATGGTAACTTGGGCTTAGAAATTCGCTCTAACGGAATCGAGCTGGCCATCGATGCCACCTTGAGAATGCCGCTGATCTCAGCGCTGGCTGGCGGTAGTCTCGCCATCACTGACGAAGGTCTCTACGGAGGACTTTCGGTCGCACTCACTTTTGGCTTCACTGGTTTCTCGTTTAGCGGTCAGGCCATGATCTTGCTCAACACGACGGGCTCGGCTCAAACCGTGCGGATGCTGGACATCAATAGCGAAAATGGCAGCGTGCGCGGCTTTAAGAACGGCACGGTGGACGCCAACTCATTCTTTATGATGATCGGGGGCGACCTCGTGATTGGTGGTTTCATTACTTTGGAGGGCTCGTTTTCGATCCGTGTCGATGGTAATGGCTTGCTGATCGAGATGAATGCTGGCTTCAGCCTAGGACCCTTCGGGCGCTTGCAAGCAGTCGGGGGAGCCATGATCACCAGCTCCGGTAACTTGGTGCTCTCGATTGAGATCAGTTCGCGCATCAGCCTCGGGCCGATGACGATGGAAGGTATGTTTACCTTGCAGATCAACACCGGTAATTCGGCGCAAACCGTAGCGGGCACTTCGGTCGCGGCCAAGAGCTTCCTAGTTCGGATCAGTGCCGAGGTTTCGCTCCTCTTGTTCAAGGGCCAGGGCGATTTAACCATCAGCTTTGTCAACGGTGTTTTTGAAGCGCGCATTAATACTCTCACGATTAACTTCTTCAACATCATTCAAGTGAACGTCGAAGGCTTCTTCCGCTCGAATGGCGAATTTGAAATGCGCGGTAGCGTTGATTTCACGATTCCAATGGGGCCCTTCCAACTCTTCGGTGGTGTCTCTGTAAACTTCTCCCATCGCGGCTTTGATGCCGACATTTACGGTGGCATCCGCCTCTCAATCAATCTGGGCTTTTTCCGTATCAATTTCAACCTCGCCTCGATCAGCGCCGGTCTGTCGGTCTCACTGAGTAGTGCCGAGGGTCGCCTGCGTATCCAGGTCGGCCCAATTTCAATGGGCGGTTCGGTTGCTTGGTCGTGGGGCCCTCCACCAGTTCTCGCCACGAAAGTGGGCAGCATCCTTTACCTGAACACGGGCTCGCGCGGTGGCAACCGGGGCAGCTTGTATAAGGACATCGCCGATGAGTCCTTCGGGGTGACCCAAGATGGCAATCGGGTTATTGTCGGCGGCCTCGGTCACGAACAAAGCTTCACCGGCGTATCTAAGATCGTAGCCGATATGGGCGACGGGCAAGACTTCCTCTTCATCGACGAGACCGTCACAGCAAATGCCGAGATCACTGCGGGTAGCGGCGACGATGTTATTATCTACTCTGGTCAAGGCAGTGCTGTCATCGAAGGTCAGTCGGGCAACAACCAACTCTTCCTCGGCCCGGGCGGCGGCACGATTTTCGGCGGCACGGGCGATGACGAAATTTACGGCGGTGGAGGAAATGCCGTCCTACGCGGCGGCGAGGGCAGCAACTTCATCGACGGTCAAGCCGGTAACAACACGATCTATGGCGGCATCGGCAAAGACATCATCCGTGGCGGCACGGGTAACGACGTCATCTACGCGACCGCTGGAAATAATGACATCTTCGGCATCGCTGGGAACAATCAGATCTTCGGCGGCAGCGGTAACGACACCATCACCGGTGGCACCGGCAACGATCGGATCACCTTGGTCAACGGCAACAACGTGGTCGATGGCCGCTCCGGCAACAACACGATCTACGCCGGCTCCGGGCTCGACCTCGTCACCGGCGGCTCCGGCCAAGACACGATCTACGGCGGCTCCGGCACAGGTTACCTGCGCGGCGGTGCTGGCAGCGATACGATCGACGGCGGCACCGGCAACTACGTCATCTACGGCGACATGGGCTTCTTGGATCGTGCGGAGACAATCATCGCCGCAGGCGGCAATAACACGATCACCGGTAATGCCGGATTCAACATCATCTTCGGCGGTGCTGGTAACGACACTATCACTGGTGGCAGCGGCTACGATTTGATCCTTGGTGACTACGGCAGCGTCAATGGAACCAGCGTGGTGGGCACCTCAGCTCTGGGCGGTAACGACACGATCATCGCGGGCGGCAGCTTTAACGCCGTGCTCGGCGGTGCGGGCGACGACCTGATTGAGGCTAATACTAGCTCGAACAACGTGCTGATCGGAGACACTGCCAGCCTCACACTGACTGGCAATTGGTTCTCCGGTGGTTTGGTCAGCTCCGTCGCCTCTAGCACCGCCGCAGCGGGCAACGATACGATCCGCGCGAGTGGTGGTAACAACTTGCTGCTTGGCGGCGGGGGCAACGACACCCTGACCGGCGGGAGCGGCGACGACCTCATTTTCGGCGATCATGCCAGCCTTGTCTTAAATCAGGCCGCCGGTGAATGGGGCAGCTTTGAGAGCACTCATCGCAACGTCGGCGGTAACGATCACATTACAGGAACTGCCGGATTCAACGTCATCCTCGGTGGCACGGGCGAGGATGTGATTCTCGGCGGCAGCGGCGACGACGTCCTCTTCGGCGACCTCGGAGCGGTCACATTTGTCGATAGCCGCGCCGTCCGAGCTTGGACGATTGAAACAGGCATCGGTGGCAATGACAATCTTCGCGGTGGCAGCGGCAACGACGTGCTCTTCGGGGGGCGTGGCGACGATGCCATCTACGCAGATTCTAGTAGCAATGTCCTCTTCGGTGACCACGGGCTAGCCGTGCTGGCCGATGGCTCGGCCGATGCTTGGAACGCATGGACGCTTGATCCCGGCACGGGTGGCAGTGATCAGTTGTTTGGCGGCAGCGGCACCGACATTTCCTTCGGCGGCTTCGGCAACGACGTGTTCACCGGTGGCACCGGCGATGATTTCATGATAGGTAACTCCGGTCGGATTGAGCGTGAAGGCCATGGTGATATCATCTCCATGCAGTCAACGGATGTCTCACTGGGCGGCAATAACACCTTCACCGTAGGCAGCGGTCGCAATTCAGTGATCGGTGGTCTCGGTGCGGATACCATTACCGGCGGTTCGGGCAACGACACGCTCATCGGTGACAATGGTTTCATCGGAATTCGCGATGGGGTCTTTAGCGTTCAGAGCACAGATACTCAGTTTGGTGGCAACGATGTCATCAACACCGGCAGCGGTCAAAACGCAGTCATTGCCGGATCGGGTGACGACACTGTCTCTGCGGGTGACATCTTCAGCCTCATCCTCACGGATAACGGCGTGATCTTGCGCGACGCCTCGCTCACTCCTTACGCAGCCAGCAGTCTGGTCGACGATGTGTATGCTGGTAATGACCAAGCCAACGGCGGCAGTGGCCGCGCCATCATCATCGGTGGCAGCGGCGACGATCGCATCGATGGAGGCCAAAATAACAATGCCCTCTTCGGTGACAGTGCCGACGTCCTCTTGGTCGGCACGACGTTGACTCTACGCTCGATCGACACCGGTCGGGGCGGCAAAGACATCCTCACTACAGGCAACGGCCAAGATGTCGTAGTCGGCGGTTTCGGTGACGACTCGATCACAGTAAGTGGCGGTAACAATGTCCTCTTCGGTGATCATGCCCACGTCGAGATGACTGCCGACTCGCTGGCCGCGGCGTCTCCGATCCTACAGTGGATCGCTTCCTTCGCGCCGCAACACGGCGGAGTCGACCACATTCAAGCAAGCGCCGGGAACGACATTCTTTTCGGCGGCTTCGGCGGTGATACCCTGCATGCCGCAGCTGGCACTGACCTAGTCCTCGGTGATCAAGGTCGTGTCATGTTTAACAACGGCACAATCATCGGCATCGTTTCTGGCCAGGTTTACAACGGCAGCGAGTTTGTCCGCGCCACGGATCACGGTGGGGATGACACCCTTACCGCGACCAGCGGTGCCAATGTTCTCCTTGGCGGCGAGGGTTCGGACACGATTATCACGGGTAACGGCAACGACCTCCTCCTCGGCGATCACGCTGTGATCGGTCGCGGCTTTGCTTACACAGCGGAGGGCAACGACTACGACAACTTCTACGACGTCCTCACCCATTACGACGACGCCCACGGCAACGATCAAATCACCACCAGCGGCGGCACCAACTGGATGCTCGGCGGTGGCGGCGACGATGCGATTTCCGGTAGCTCCGGCAGCGACCACATCCTCGGCGATCACGGTCGCCTCTTCCGCGATGCCGGACTCACCGTTCGCGTCATGGAATCGATGGTCAACGACGCCGAAGGCGGCAACGATACTCTCCAAGGTGGCAACTCCGGCGTAGACTACATCTTCGGCGGCGTTGGCGACGATGTCATCACCGGCGGCGAGTCTGGCAAAAATGTGCTCTTTGGCGATAACGCCGTCGCGATCTTTGCGATCCTTGTGCCGACCACCTTTAATCTCTCCTCGCCACTGCCCCTTGTGCGCAATGGCGATGGTTCATGGTCGAAGAACAGCGACACCCAGCCAGGTCGCCAAGCGCGCACACTCACCAGCTTCCACTCACAGCACCTCTGGTCGACCGATCCCTCCATGGGCGGCGAGGACAGCATCTTCGGTGGCCGCAATGACGACATCATCGTCGGCGGCTCGATGCATGACTTCAGCAGCCCCAATACCGAGGATCGCGGCAATACGCTCCAGGGTAATCGGGGCAATGACATCATCGTCGGCACCAACGCCTACATCCAACGCGATGCAGCCAAGTCTGTCCTCCGCATCGAAACCATCTTTGAACAATACGGCAGCAACGACCGCATCAACGTAGCCACCGGCCTCCGTTCGGAAGCCAGCCGTGGCCAAAACATCCTGATCGGTGGCACGGGCGACGACATTATCCACGCCGGCTGGGAGACTCTCAGCCAAACCCTCATCGGCGACAACGCCGTGGTCGTGCGGGCCGATGGCACCGCCTACGCCAACGATATCTGGACGCAGCACCCGCAGTGGGGTGGTCGCGACGTTCTGATTGGCGGCCCTAGCGAAGACATTATTATCGGTGGCACCGGCGGCAACGATGCCACCATCGTGGAAAATGGCCTCGGCGCCTACACCACTGACGGGGAGCAAATCGTAGCGATCATCAACGGTCACGGCCTCGTCGTCGATCAAGTCGCTTACTTTGAGTTCACCAGTGGCGCGGCCAATGATGGACTCTATGAGGTCACGGCCGTCGATGGCGATACAGTCACACTCATCGCGCTGAACTGGGCGAACATGGACGTGCCGAGCATGACCTCATCTTCGACCAGCGGTTCAGTCATCCTACGCCGTGGTGGCGATGTGATCAGCGGTGGCCGCGGAGACGATCACCTGATGGGCGATGGCGCCTACGTCGAGCGCGATGCGAACGATAAGATTCAGCGTATCCGCTCGCTCGATCCCTCCTTCGGTGGCAACGATTTGATCGACTTGTTTGGTAACATGGGCAACGACGTGCTCCTCGGTGGTCATGGCGACGACATCATCTACGGAGGTGTTATGGATGATGGCCGCGATTTGATTTTCGGTGGTTGGGCATTTATCGACTACACCTCTTCCCGCAATGTCTCGATCAATGTGACCTTGCCTGCAGAACGCATTCTATTTGCCAATGCCATGGCCACCGATCCACTCTTCGGGGGTAACAACTGGATCGATGGAGGCACCGGTGCCAACTTGATCTCAGGCGGCCCAGGCGATGACTACATCGTCTCTGGCCCAGGTAACAGCATCTTAGCGGGTGACATGGTCTTCTTCGAGCGCAACCGCTTCGACAAGCTTTCCATGGTGCACTCCGTGCATCCAGAAGGCAGTGGCGACGACATCCTCCTAGGTAACGTCGGTAGCAGCATCCTCCTCGGTGGCGGTGGCAGCGATTATCTCGACGGCGTCTCGGGTAATAACATCCTGATCGGCGGCCACGGGGCCATCATCTTCTACCGTGAGAGTGCCCGCGATGGCGACATCTTCTCACTCTATCCAGAATCGGGTGGCATTAACACTATCTTCGGCGGCGAAGGGGATGCCATCATCCTCGGTGGCACGGCCGGCCTCCAACCAGAAGCTAAGCTGCTCCAAAACCTGAGCATCACTCGTTCCACTGCCGACACGATCTGGGCCGAAGGCATCATTAACGATCGCAAATTTATCGCCCGTCAGCCGCTCGGTGGTTACATCACCCGCGATGGAGGCTACGCCGCTGAAGGCAACCTCATCTACAGCAGCCCCAACGGCTCTTCCTTCGATGACATCGTCTTCGCCGCCAACGGCTACGTTCAGCGCAGCCTGACCGGCGAGATCCTCTTCCTCTCCACCCGCTTCAGCATCCCTGAACTCGACCAAAGCCGCACCTACCTCGCTTATCCGAATGATTCGACCATCGGCACAGCCGGCGCGGTTCAATTTGGTTCCACCTCGAATCTTTGGTTCCGCCAGGTCTTAGCGGCCGCCACGCCGATCTCTGAGATCGAGCCCGTCTTGTTCCAAGACTACGGCAGCGACAGCGTCGTGAACTGGTATGCAGGCGCGCAAACTTCCGGTGGCACTGGTGGCAACAACATCATCTTCGGCGGTGCGGGTAACGATGTGCTCTATGGCGGCACGGGCGACGACATCATCCTCGGTGATAACGGCGAAGTGCGCCGCATTGGCGGTCAATACATCGTCGAAGGCGTCCGCTCCACCTTCCCCGGATCGGGCGGGCATGACCTCATCTTCGGTGGCGCGGGTAACGAAATCCTCATGGGTGGTGCCGGTGACGACCTATTGGTCGGCGGCCCAGGCAATGACCATCTCTGGGGTGACGGTGGCGACGATATCCTCTGGGGTGGCGTGCAACTACTACCATGGACAGAGTTCCGCGTGCTCGCAGGCGAGACCATTGACGACAAGTTTGAACTGCCGCCCGAGTGGCTTGCCGCCGAGGCCGATTATCCAACAGGATACTCACCACCGCTGATCACCGCTAAGGTGCTCAATGGCCAAATCATCAGCGGCACAGCCCAAGACGGGAACAACGTCCTGCGTGGTGGTTTCGGCAGCGATATCATCTTCGGCGGCGGACGCAATGCCGACATCGACGGCGGCCCCAGCAATGACTATGTGGACGGCGGTGCCGGTCAGAACATCATCACCGGTGGCGGTGGCGACGACGTGATCCGCGGCGGCTTCAATGACGACATCCTACGCGGCGACTTCCCCTTCCTCGGTTCCTACGATGCGATTGATCCAAGTATGCGTGTCGGCATGGTTGGCGCACCCGCCGATCCGTTCGAATACTTTATCTTCCGTGGCTTCTACACCGGCCGCGATCAGATCTACGGCACCGCTGGCAGCAACCGCATCTTCCCTGATGGTGGGCAGAGCGATGTGCTCACCTTCCAAGGCTTCACTACCGAGAACTTCAACTACAATGGCGTTGATTACGGCTCCATCCTGCAAACCACCGCGACCAAGACTGATCACGCCCCCGATCTGGGTTACTCCGCATCCTGGTTCCAATTCGACGGAGCCAATAACGACATCGAGCTGCGTGCCCTGATCGCCGATACAGACTTCAATGACTGGGATATCCGCTTCATCGATCTCGGTGCCGACTTCGCTACTTTCCAAGATCCGCTCGTCCAGTTCGATGCCTTTGCCGCGACGCCTTACATGAATATCTTCATCCATGTCGGTTTCACCGAAGGTGCCGAGGTGCAAGAGATGCTGGTCAACACCGCCAACGCTCCCTTCCAAGGTTGGGCTCGTTATCGCGGCCCGAACTTTGTCGATTTCTCCGACCACGGAGATGGCCCTGCCTCGCAACTCGGGCAGCGCGTCTACGCGGGCAACGGCGGCAACGAACTCTACTCTTGGGCACCCAATGATAACCCCGAGCAGTGGGCCTACTTCGGCACCGAACTGCGTGGCGGCACCGGCAACGATTTCATCTACGGCAACATCCGCCAAGATCGCCTCATCGGTGTCGGCGGTAACAACTTGCTGCGCGGCGCAGCTCTGATCGGCCCCGCTTACGCCTTCAACGAGCGCGGCCCCGGCTTCGGTCCGCTCGAAGTGGGCGGTGCCAACTTGCTCGTCGGTGGCCCCGGCGAGGACACGCTCTTCGGCGGCGGCGGTAACGATACCCTCTGGGGTGGCGGCGGCAGCGATCGCCTCCAAGGTGGCGACGGTCTTGATAATCTCTACGGCGGCACCGGTATCGACATCCTCGTGCTCGATTCTGCATCTTACTACCGCCAGATCGGTGATACCTTCGACGGCTTCTTCGGCAATGCCTTCCGCAACGACACCCTCAACGATAACGCCACCGACATCCTAGAAATCGAAGGCACCGACTTCAACGACCTGATTCTCATGTCCGAAGAGACGGCCTTGCTCAGTAGCAACCCGAGCGCCGTCGCGGTGGTGCCTTACAGCTTTGAGGATACCTTCACCATCACGCTTTCACATCCAGACGAGGATCGTGTTTACTCAGATACCTTTACGGTCGAGAGTACGGGTGATCTGGCCACCCTTGTGACCGCCTTCAATACCGCCTTCGGCACGAGCCAGCAACTGACTGGCCTGGCTGGACGCATCGAGGCAGTGTCCCGTGGCCAGACTGTCGCTTTGGTCACTCGTGGCTTTGGGGCTGAGGCCGCTCTGACCCTCTCCAACATTCAGGGCAATACAGTCGGCGCAAATACACTGGCCGACATCGGCTTCGTCGATGGTCAGCCGGGCGTCGGCCAGTTGGTCATCGACTATGCACAATGGGTCGCGCAGCCATGGGCCGATGTTAGCCGCCTCGATCCGATGGATATTTTGGCCACCTGGAACACCGCCGAGTCACCGCTTCAGTTTGTGCTCCATCCCGATGCGCCCGCTGGCTCGCAGCCACTGCGCACCATCCTCGCTTCCTGGAAGCGCGGCGATGGCGTGCCGCTCGTCGAGCAAATCCGCGTCAGCGGTCTGGGCGGCGACGACATCATCGGCTTCGTGCCCGGACGTAACGCCGCCAACGTGGATGCCCTCAGCGAGCGCAGCCGTGATTTCGTCAGCGTGATGGATGGCGGCCCTGGTGCCGATATTATCTTCGGCTCCGGTGGGCGTGATCAGGTCTTCGGTGGCTTCGGCTCCGACCGCACTTACGGCTTCGGTGGCGACGACATCCTCTGGGCCGACGGCCCCGCCGCAGGTTCGCCTGACGATGTGAATATCATCTTCGGTGGTCAGGGTAATGACGACATCCTCGGCGGCAAGGGCATCAACTTCCTCTACACCTGGTCGGATAATCCTAATCGTGGCGGGCCTAATGATCCCTCCATCAGCGAACTGTTCTTCCGCGATGGCGAGTTCTTGACCGTGGTGCCCGTGCCGCCCGAGCTGTATCTGCCAGTAGGCGAGACCGCCCGCCTGCTCTCTAACGAATTTATCGCAGGCTTCGACACCTTGCGCCTGGTCGCCACTGACGACCTTCCAGCGAATGGACGCCTTGAAAACGATGCCCGCTTCGCGGTGCTACTCGGCAATAATCCGGTGCCGGTCGAAGTCATCGTTCTCGCGGAGGATACCCTGAGCAACACCAGCATCAATGAACTGATCGCCACTATCAACGCCGCCATGGAGCAAGGCCGCCTACCAGATGGCCGCACCGTCGATCTGACCCGTGGCGTCGTGGCCGGCCGCGAGGGCAATCGCCTGACCTTCCGCACCACGGGCACACTCGTCGATGTGACGGTGGCAGGCGCCGTCGATATGGGCTGGACTGGAGATCTCAATGGGCGTGGAATCGTGACTGGCCAAGAAGAAGTGCCAGCCAGCTTCAATGGCCAACTGGCAACTGATCTCTCGCTCACTATCACGCTCAACGACGGTGAGGAATACATCCTGCTCGTGACCGCCGCCTCGACCAGTGACAACGCCAACCTCTTTGATCTGCGCAACCAATTGAACGCGGCGCTGCGTGAGATCATCGAAACCGATGGGCGCCCCGCCCGCTTAGATCAGTTTCTTCGCTTCGACGTCCAAGTGGTCGGTCCCGACGAAGTCAAATATGCGCTCACGGCTCGCACCAATCAGCTGCAGATCGTTGATCGCACCGATGTGCTGCGCATTGTCGGTTCGGACGATGTGCCGCTCACCGGCATCCTTTCAGGTGATGCGCACTTTACTCTAATTGTTGGCACCGACGGCGAGCCCGTTAATGTGCTGGTGCCCTTCACCGCAACCCGCGCGAACCTGACGGTCGACATGCTCGTTCGCGACATTAACGAAGCGATCACCGCCGCCACCTTCGCGGATGGCACCCGGGCCAACCTTGGCTTGGCCGTCCAAGCAGTCCGTGATGGCAACCGTATCGTGCTCGAAACCACGGGCACGCTCGTCCAGATCGAAGCCGGCACCGGTGATCCAGCCATCACTGAGCTAGGCTTCATTACGGAAATGATCGGTCGCGGTTCCATCGAGTCGACTAGTGTGGCCAACACCACCTTAAGTGGAGACGCCAGCTTTACCCTCCGTCTCAATGGGGGTCGCGCCTATGTGTTAAATCTCGCTGCGGGTGACTATGAGGACATCGGCAAACTAGTGGCCGCCCTGAATGAACTCTTGACCACAGCCGAAGATGAAGGCGGCCCTGCCCGCCTAGAGCAGTATGTCCGCTTTGGCGAGACGGGTGGCCGCCTCACCGTGACTTCACTGATTGATTCGATTAAGTTGGTCTCACAATTCGGCATCTACGTAGATCCCGAGACTGGCACGCTCCACGACAACGATGGGGGCGGTCGCTTCGTCGCCGAAGACACCGGTCTGAACCGCGTGCTCGGTGGTGACTTCGACGACAATCTCTATGGCGGCACCGGTCTGGACTTCCTCTATGGTAATGGCGGCGAGAATACACTCTGGAAGGCCGATGGCTTCAGCTTCGATAATGCCGAGGGCGGCATCGCGGGTGATGAGTGGAAAGAATATGCCAAGGGCACCGACAAGGTCTGGTATTACCGCGGCACTGGTGTCGACGACGTCATCAGTGTCGATTACGTGACTGAGCCCGGCCTCCTCGGTGGCCGCCACATCATCACTCGCCTGACCAACAACAACGGCAACTTCACCTTCGACGCCCAAGTCAACCTCAGCTTCAGCGCCACCGATTCGCAGGGCAACGCACTCTACAACGATCTGCCCGCAGGCACACTGCCGCCGGAAGACGACTTCCTCGCCATCATCATCGATGCGCTGGGTGGTAACGATATCGTCAATATCGGCCCCACAGTCCAGGTCTCGGTCTGGACCGATGTCGGCACCGAAGACGACGTCGTCAACACCATGTCGGGTAACTCCATCCTGCCGGACAAAACAGAGCAGGGCGGACGCAACGATAATCCCGAGACCGCCTTCTCTTCGGGGCGTGCCTGGCTACTCGCGAGCGGCGCACCGACGGATGCAAACTTCCGCCTCGACGCCAGCACCGATGGCGGCATCCCTTCCTTTGACCTCCGCGTCAACGGCTCCGACCTCATCCGCGTCAGCCTAGTCGGTGCCGACAACAATCAAGAAGTCGGCGATCTATTGAACGATCTGAATGCCGCCCTTGGTAATGCCGGCCTCGCCTCGCGCTTGGTCGCGATCCAGTTGGGCGGACGCCTCGCGATCGGGCCCACACCTGGCAGCGATGTGGTGGCCTTAGAGATCTACGCGGTCGCCGGCAGCGAGAGTGCGCTCAGTCAATTGGGCTACACCAGTGGTGCCTCGATTGGTCAGGCCGTCTTGGTCGCTCAGGATACTATCCCGCAGATCGACGCGCAAAACGCAATCGCCTCGCTGACCGCAGGCGGCACACTCAATCTCTTCGTCAACGGCGACACTTACCAGCTCACCCTCGCGGGAGGCAGCGCCACGCAAGACACGCTCGTCGATGCCTTGAACGCCGCGCTTGAGACAGTCATCTTCGGCTCAGGCACGCTGGGCGATGTGATCAGCTTCATCAGCCGCGGAAGCCTGCTTCGCCTCACGAGTGACGGGAGCGATACGGTGGCCACTCTCGGCATGAGCCAAACCGGCTTCAGCGATAATCTCGGCTTCGAGATTCAGCCAGGGCAGAGTGTGAGCGCTGAGTTTGTGAGTGGTGTGTTGCCGACCGATGGTCGCCTCGTCGACGCCAACGATAATCCGCTCGCAGACGTCGTCTTCGATATCAGCATCAACGGTGGTCTCTTGCGCACCCTGCGCCTCGCTTCGCAAAATACTTTGGATAACACCAGCGCGGCTGATCTCGTGGCCGACATCCAAGCCGCGCTCGTCGAGATCGAGCTGGGCAATCAAGTGCGCGCCGAGCTGCATGATGGCCGACTACGCTTAGTCACCCTCGTCGGTGGTGCCCGCGCTTCTATCGTGGTGCAGGTCGCTAATGATAACCCAGCCCGCACCGAGCTGCATCTGCTGAATAATTTAACCGCACTCTCCAGCCTGGTCATCACCAGTAACTTGATTCTAGAAAATCTGACCATCGATAATGCCGATGACGTCGATTGGTATTCCTTCACCCTCGCGGAAGCACCAGGGGCCGATGCCATGATTCGTTTGAGCAGTGCCTCGCCGCGCGACGGTCTAGGTCTGGCCATCTTCTTGGACGGTGTCCCGATTACGATCAACCCGGATCAAATCGATCTGGATAGTGGTAATAACACTGTGGCGAACGCCTTCTACCTAGCACTCATCGACACTTACTCCAAGGTATTCGGACTGACTCTGGATACGGCCGACGATGTCGACTACTTCCGCTTCACGCTCGAAGCAGCCGGCACCGCCAGCGATCGCCTGACGCTGCTGCGCCTCGATAGCGAGGCAGAAATCTCCTTTGAGTTGTTTGATGTCAATGGTGACCAAGTGCTCGATAGCAACGGCGATCCGCTGACGCTTGCGGGCGATCCAGACAGCTACCGCTTCGGAGGCGTCACCTCGGTCGAGCAAAGCACGGTCGCCTTCATCCTCGAAGGATTGGTAGCGGGAGATTATCTCCTACGCGTCTCGGGCAACGCCACTAGCCAATACCAAATCAATACCCGCATCGGCGCGACTGGCACTCTACAGCGCGACCTCTCCGGTCAGGATGAGACCGGCGTCAGCCTCGCAGGCCTCGAAGCAGGCGTGCCCTATCTGCTACGCGTGAATTCCCCCAACTTGGTGCCCACGATCTACACGCTGAGCTTCGAACTAGGTCTGTCAGGCGCACCGATCATTCAAGACATGGCGACCCGTCAGGATCAAGTCCGCCGCGACGTCATCATCGGCGGCACGGGTAACGACCGCCTCATGGGCGGTGCGGGTGAAGACTGGATCTTCGGCATCGCTGGTAACAATGTGATCTCCGGCGGCTACGACCGCGGCGCGCAGGACTTGCTCTTCGGTGGCACGGGTAACGACACCTTCCAGATCATGCCCGATTCGCTGCCGATCATTGAAAACACTGGCGAGACCTTTATCCCCACCTTTAATGACATCATGCAGGGCGGCGGAGGCGAAAACCGCGTCCTCTTCCTGGGTGGTGATATTGATAATCTTGGCCGCGACGTGCCTGACTTTGCCTCGATCCGCTTCAATCCGCTCTTGCAGCGCTGGGAGTTCACCGCCCAAGTTTGGGATACTGCGAATCAGGAGTTCATCACCGATGAGTTGCCCGGCACGGTCGTCACCGCCAGTAGCGGTGTCGATGTCAGCTTGGCTGCCGGTCGTCTAGGCTCTGATGACTTCGTCTTCCGCATCGCCATTGGCTCCACTCCAGCCAATACAAAAATCTACGAAGTGACCGTGCGGGCGGAGGATACCAATGGCCGCATCGAAGCCGATGCACTGGCTAACTTAGGCGCGCTGCCCGATACGCTCAGCTTCAGCGTCGTCTTCGGCCCCGGTGATCTCGGCCTAGTCAATGCGGATCTCTCTGGCGTCACCACTGCCGGGCAGCTGCGCGACGCGCTCAACGAAGGCCTACGCCAAGCAGGCATCGCCCCGCGTGTTCAGTTCTTTCTCGATAACGATCAATTAGTCCTCGTGCCGATCGCCATCCTGCAAACCGATACCATCACCCTCGAAACGAGCGAAGCAGGCGCGCTGCAAGTTCTCGGCTTCGGCGGCGCCTCCGATACCAGCTTCAGCAGTCCTGTGAATAATGGATTGCGCGATCTGGCTGACGATATTCGCCTTGCCTTCCGCACTGCCCAATTAGTCACCACCGATCCGGATACCGCAGCAGAGACCCTGACCGCTGCCGACCTCTCCGAACTTGTCGCAGTGGGGGTTCAAGCAGGGCGCTTCGTCTTCCTCAACACCAATGCAGCATTGCAGCAGAATCTCACGGAGCTACGGATCATCGGTGCTGAGGATCTAGGCTTCTTGGCTGATCAGAATAAGGACGCTGGTCGCCCCATCTACGTCCAACACTACTACCTCTTCCAAGCCTTCAATGTGCAGAAGATGGTGATCGAGCTACGGGGTGGCGACGACGTCTTCCGCGGCGATCCCGGCTTTAGCTTCCTTAACCAGACCGATGAGTGGGGCGTTAAGCCCGGCACTCGCGAGCAGGGTGGTGGTTCGCTCACCAGCCTCTATATTTACGGTGGTAATGGCAACGATACCCTCTACGGAGGTGCCTTTGCCGACTTGATCGCGGGCGGCGCGGGCGATGACTTTATCGCTGGTGGCCCTGGTGATGATACCCTCGAGGGCGGATCGGGCAGCGACCTGATCGCGGGTAATACCACCACCGCCTTTGATCGCTTCACCTTCGTCATCAAGCGCGACGTCACGGGGCGCAACGACACCGCCGAGTTTGCCTCCCTTTTGCCAGACATCTTTGCCGGTGAGACGATTGATAACCTGAACTTCAACGAGGGCAATCGCGCCGACTACTACCTGCTACGTACACCACGTGCCCTGCAAGCGTTCTCCGGAGCCGTCTCTTCGCAACTCTTGCTCAACATGATCAAGGTCGCCTTCGACTTAGAGGTCAGCCAAGAGCGCTTCGACCTCTTCGGAGGCGAAGGTGGCTTCGGCAGCAATTTGGCACTCTATGCCGCCCGCGATATTGATCCCAGTGGTGTCATCGATGCCGTGCCCGTTGAGCAATTCGCTGGCGTGCCCGAGTATTACATCCTCAAGGTCGCCAACGTGGCCTCCTTCACCGTCACGGCTGAAAACAATCCTCCCGTCACCGGCATCCTCAGTGGCACCGCAACCATGGGCATCTCGATCGAAGGTAATGATCCGATCGCAGTCTCCCTCGTCCCCGATCCAAATAGCGGGGGAATCTTCGATCTCGCGCAGGATCTGGCTCAGGCCCTCGACGCGGCCACCACAGCCGATGGTCGCAAGCTGTCCGAAATGTTCATGGTCGAGGTCGTCAATACAGCTCTCGGCCAGCGCCTCGCTCTGACCGCCGCCTATGACTTCACCTACGCTCTGACCATCGCTGAAGGGAATGCGGCCACCGAGCTAGGCTTCCGTAACGGACAGAACAATCTCATTCGCGCCCCGGAGATGGGGCAATATCAACTGCGCTTCGACGCCTCCGTAGGTCAGATCGTGATGATCGGTGGCGGCGGTGCAGAGGCCGCCCTCTTGGTCGTCGGCACGGATAGTGATGACACGCTCGCCTCCTTCCGCCCGGTCATGATTAACCTCGGTGATATCGACGGCAGCGGTAACGATTCCTACATCGCTGGGGTCAACGACAACTTAGCCACAGGCACCTCGACCCTGCTCATCTTGCGCGGCGAGCCTAATTTCTCCGATCTCGGTATCGGGGCCGATAGCAGTCGCCGTTTCGTCGTGCTGCCCGCACCGCTGCTCAGTGCGACCAGCGACGGTCGCCAATCCCAGATCCTCGCCCCCGCCGATTACAATGGTGATGGCATCGAAGATGTGGCCGTGCTGGTCAGCGGCGTGGACTCCGCGCTCTACATCATCGCTGGGGTCGATTCCACTGCGAGTGGCTATGTCGCGCCGCAGGAAGTGATCGAACTGGGCGCCGCCTCCGACGTAATTATCCGCGGAGCCAACATGGGTGCCGACGTCATCTTCAACCCGAACGGCGACGGCGACGGGCTAGTCCTGTGGCAGGGCAATACGCTCCACATCTTCGATAGCCAGCAGTTGCAGGCGATCGGCTTCGATGCGCTGCCCACTTTGATCGACTTCGATGGAAACGGCCCCGCAGTCACCACAAGCAATATTACCGGCGCTCAAAACCTATGGACGACAATCGATACCGGTGGTCTGGTCGGCCGTGGTCAGGGCAATGCACTCTACTTCGGTGTCGATGGCCTCGGCGTCACTTCCAACAGCTATGTCGGTGACGGCTCGCATGTCGCTGGCTTCGCCAGCTTCTCCGACCTGAGTGTTGTCAGCAACGGTGCCGTGCTCAGCTTCGATTCATTCCTGCAAACTGAGTTGCTCGCTCGTGAGTATGACCAAGCCAACGTCTGGGTTCGCCATACCAGCGTCAACGGTGGCGACTGGACGATCGCCGCGACGAATGCCACTGGCAGCGGCCTCATCGCAGTAGCGGATCCGAACAGCCCAGGCAGCTACATCGACGTCACCATCACCGATCTAGATCGCCTGGTTGACCCAAGCAGTGGGACACAGCGCGTCGCGATTGAGTTGGGCAGTGATTACGCTGGCGATATCGATGTGATGTTCGTCTTCGACAGCATTGATGAAGAGGAAAACACTTTTGAAGGTTGGTACATCGATAACCTGCGCGTGGACGGCTTCCTGACCGCCGAAAATGCAGCCACCACCATCGACGCCGGGGCTCCTGTTGTGGCCGCTGCCGGAGTGGGTAGGGCGATGGTCGGTCACACTGAAGGCACTTTGATTGTCGCGACTGAGACGCGAACCAGCTACGCCGACCTCAGCCTCGCTACACCACTCTTGCTGGATCTGGCCAATGTCTCTGGTAGCCGTGTTGTCGCGCTGGGTGACCTCACCGGTAGTGCCCAAGTCGAATTCGCCCTGGATGGCGCCACGACGAATCACCTCTTTAGCCATAATGGCAGCGCTTGGCAGGTAATGAGTGAAACCCGCGGCGCTCGCTACATTGCTGTCGGCGATGTGGATGGTGATAATGTCGCCGATCTCGCCCGCGTGGTCGCCGTGCCCGGCCAGACCCTCGTCAATGCCGCCTCCTTCCAATACGATGCCCTCGGGATTTATGCCGGACTGCTCGGCTGGACCGTGGGCGAAGACAGCTTCGGCCAGCTCGGCGTGCAGGCTGATGCGATTTACCACGATGTGGTGGAGCTCTTCCTTAGCGATGCCGCAGTCGACGGGCTCAGTAGCTTGTTCACCGCAGGGCTGGAGCAGCCGAGTGTGATCTTTGAACTGAACAACCCAGGCTACCGTTCCGTAGAGAATGTCTCGGCGGCTTCCTTCATGTTCGGTGCTTACGACCATGAGGACGGCACCGCTCTAGTTTTGGCCGAGTTGCTGGGCGATCGCCTCCACTACTTTGAGGGTGATAGCTACACAGAGGCACCGGCACTGCCAGACCTCTCCTTCCTGCGCGAAATTCCGCGTCCGTTCCAATACCCACTGGGCTTCCCTAATCTCTCTGGCGATGACTCCACCGCTTTCACTGGTATCGATATCGGCGATACCGTCACGGGGATTGAGCTGAGCGATGCGATCGCCTTCGAGGGTGACATTGCCAACATGAATCTCTCGCGCGCCATGCAACTGGGCGACTTCGATCGTGATGGTAATGCCGACGTTCTCATCAGTGGCCCCGAGTATGCCTTCCTCATCAACGGCCCGATGGTCACGGCCGGACTCCAACAGGCAGCCATCTTCGCCGATCACCAGTTTGATTTGGTCTCCTTGGGTCGCCCTGCCGAGCGCATGGGGGATCTCAATGCCGATGGCCTGACTGATTTGATCTTCCATCGTTACGATGCCAGCCTAGAGGCCACAGTCATCACCATCATCTTCGGTGGCGAGGTGCTGCCACGCCTGATCACAGCCGATAGCCTGGACCCCGTTTACTCGCGTCAGATTATTCTGGGTCAGGCCGAGTTGCGGACTTTCACTGATCAAGACGCGCGCACCGGTGCGTTGGACATCCAAGTCATGGCTGCCCGCTGGAGTGGCCACTACAACGCCCAAGCCGATCGCTTCTATGATGATCTGATCGTCGTCAGCCCATTGCCCAATGGTGTCAACGACTACGGCTACATCTTCGCGGGTGATGTCATCCGCAGCCAAGCCATTGGTCAGGCGCTAGAAAGTGCGGATGCGCTGGTCAATCTGAACCTCTTCACTTCGACTGTCAGCAGCGGTCTGATCGACGCATCCTTCCCGCTACGCGATCTTTATGGTAATGCGACCCGCATGTTCTTGCCGGTCACCACAACCGATTCTTCCACTGATACAGTCGACGACGCTACGGCGGGCACAGCTACGATCGATGGGATCATCACGGTCGGCAGCGGGGTCTTGATCAATGATGGTGCCTTGGCCCAGAATTCCGATGACTACATCCGTTCGGTCACTCTGACGGGGAGTAATACCGGCGCTGAAGTCTCGGTCGATTGGTATTTCAGTGCCAGCGGCTCCTTTAGCACCACATCTGGCGTCAATATGAAGGTCTTCGTCGGTGGCTCCAACGGTTGGGTGGAAACTCACTCGGTCGTCTTAAACGCGTCCAACAGTAGCCTTAATAGCTTCCAAGCGAAAGTATTCACCCTGACTACAGAGCAACTGGCTGCTGGCGATTTGGTCCGCGTCTCCGTTCAGGATCGTGCGAATGGGAGTGATTTCATCACGGGATTCTTCGCCGCTTCGCCGGCAAGCAACCACTTCGATAATGTGGATACGCCGATTCCGGCCTCAGGCGCGCAGGCGGGCACCAATACCCATGCGGCGGGAGTCAAACCGATCCTTGATTTCCAGACCACCCGATCAGCCATCACTTTGAGCGGTGTTGCGCCCACCTCGGCGGTGCGTGTGACCATTGATGAGCTCCACCACTCCTACGTGGGCGACCTCGTCATTTCCTTGCGCTCACCCGATGGCTTCATCCAAACCTTACGCAATCGCGTCGGCGGCAGTGCTCAGAATATTTTCAATGAGTCCTTCTTAATCACCACTGGTAGCTTGATTGGTGGGCCTAGTGGCGGCGAATGGACTTTGATCATCGAAGACCGCGCCGGTCGCGACCAAGGCCAACTCACCAAGTGGAGCATCGAGGTAGAAGCGATCAATGCGACGGTGGTCGAATCAGGCCCCGTTAATATTTCTCTAGTCGTCTCTGGCTTGACGGGTAATCTGACGGATGTGGACGTGATTTTCAACGGGTTGACCACAGGTAGCCTCGCTGGATTGCGGGTCGAGTTAGTCGCACCTCACGCCGACGGCGCGACGGGTCCCAGCATTCTACTCTTTGACGGCATCGGCGGGGATAATACCACGCTGCTCAATACCATCTTCAGCCAAGAGTCTGGGCGCGCCATCGACACCGGTAATGGCACCTTCAGCGATGTCTTCCGCCCGCAAGGCGATCTCAGTAGCCTAGCTCTCAAGGGAGGCAATGCGGGGCTGAGCCCGAACGGCACTTGGTATCTGCGCATCACCGATAGCACTATTGATCGCGGCACGCCGACCAATATTGATTGGGCGCTCCGCCTACGCACCGACGAATGGGTGGCCTCGACCATCGAAGTGAGCGACAAGGGCATGATGAGTGACCTCGTGCTGAACGTGCAGTTCAGCCACGCCGCCGGCGATCACCTCGAATTCCGCCTGATCGGCCCGACTGGCCAGACGGTGAACTTGCCAGACCTGTCTTCGTGGACGAATGTAACTTTCGATGATGATGGAATCACCGGGGCCCTCGATCTCGGCGCGTTAGATCTTTTCCGCAACACCGACGCCGATGGCATCTGGGAGCTAGAAGTGCGCGATCTCGTGGGCGACCGTGACGGTGCGCTCGAAAGCTGGTCCATGGATATTGCGTCGCAGACCACCAATGTGCCTCTCGAAGTCGAGAATCAGCCAAACGGTGCCACCGATCTCACCCTGGACGTGCGCCTCCTGCCCGATGCGACTAGCGAGCGTCCGCTCGATTTGTCTGGCGTCGGCATGCGTCTCATCACTCCAGACGGTCGCCAAATCGACCTCTTCGATGTAGGCACCCTGACTGGTTCCGCACTCGGCGGTGCCCTCCGTGCGATCCGATTCTCCGACAGTGCCAGCACTCCGGTCACTTCCGGCAGTGCCCCTTACGCTGGCATCTTCCAGCCGCTGGACTTGCTCAATCTAGTTGATGGTAATGGCAACTCCATCCCCTTCGATCCGAATGGCGAGTGGGTGCTGCGAATCTTCGACAGCGCTGGCGACATCGCAGGAGTGGTCGAATCTTGGGCGCTTAATTTCTCTTACGAACCGATCAATGGTGAGGCACTGCAAGCTTCGGTCGTCGGCGACGTCAATGCGGACGGGCTGGACGATATCGGATTCGTGGTCAATGGTTTCCGGGGCGAGGAAAGTCTCGATCCCGCCGTCGGGCGTGCCTTCATCCTAGGTGGCCGCGACTTGCCAAACAACAGCGGCGTGGGCGCGATCCTGACTTCTCTGGACAATCTCGCACCCAGCGAGACCATTGCGGGCGCCTTGATCAGCGGTGGCAGCCTGATCAGCCGTGCTTCGGCCATCCTCGAAATCGACGGCCTCAATAACAATCTACTCTTCCGTGCCCTCAACGAGCGCACTGCTGATAATGGCGTGGCTATCCGCGCGATCTACGCGCCCGCCCAGACCGAGGGTGTCGAGGTCAGTTACGATACCATTGCTAGACTGCTGACTATTTCCATCCGTGGTTTGGGCGTGAATGCCAATGATGTAGTCACCCGTCTACAAACATCGACCGCAGCCGGCATGGATGCCTTCCGCGCAGCCTTCGAAGCCGTCCTCTATGCCGAAACACAGGCCAATCTGTTCACCGACTCGATCTGGCAGGTCTTTGGCAGCAACGTCGCTGGTTCGATTCAGCCATTGGGTGATCTCAACAATGATGGCGCCGATGACTTCGCGCTGACCCGTAGCCGTGAGGATTCCGGTGCCTCCTCCGGTGCAGTCTTGATCTACACAGGCTCCGCTGACTGGCGCCTACCAGTGACCACGCCCACCGAGGCTGCCCTCAGCACCTTCGTCCGGATCAACCAAGCGAGCCTCGGTGAGTTCGGCTCCACTTCGATCATCAGCGACCTGAACGTGACTGCGGGTGACTTCAACGGCGATGGCCGCGTCGACCTCGTGGTCGGTCGCCCCGAATTCATCCGCGTATCTGGTCAGTTGGATAACTTCGCACCTGCGCAGGTGCTGACCAGCAGCACCCGCGGCGCGGTTTACACCTTCTTTTCGATCAACACCCGCACCACGCCGACCCTACAGTTGCGTGATGCGCAGATCATCATCGAGGGGCAGGGCGAAACCGACCGCCTCGGCGTGTTGGCGGCGACGCCGTTCATGGATGTGGATGGCGACGGCGTGAGTGATCTATTCATCGGCGCGCCGACGGCCAACAGCTCACTCGGGGGGGTCCGTGTGGATGCGGGTCGCCTCTACTTGATCTATGGCAGCCGCACGATTGAGGCGATCCCAGATCGTGGGTTTGACATTCTGACTAACCGGAGCATCGCCGGTGCCGGCAGCTTCCTAGTCGATACGGGCATTGGCCGTCCCTCCGCCTTCTTCGATGCCGACCTGACTGGAGATGGTAATCTGGATAGCGATCGCTACACTCTACAGCCTGGACAAGGCGACAAGTGGTATCGCTTCACCACCCTCGGCGATGGTGGCTTGGGCGATATGATTCGCCTCGACCCGATTGCGGGCGTGCAAACCGAGCAAGTCCTCCGTGGCATGTCTGGCGTCTTGACCGATACCAATGCCGGCACCGGCGTGGAAGCGTTTGAGGTCGATCTGAGTGGACTTGGTTTGACTCTGTTGAATCCGAGCGATCAGGCGATCCTAGAGTTTGACCTGACGCCTTACCTCAGCCAGCTCGACAACCCGAACATCCTCAAGCGGGTCACTTTACGTCTTGGTGGCTTGAGCAGTGCCGATGTCACCTTGCCCAGTGGTATCACCCTGATCAGCGCCTTGGGCGATAGCGAGTTGGCCTTCACCGTTCAGACCCCGGACGGCCACTTCGAATTGTGGCGTAGCGATGGCACGCCGTTCGGCAGCCAGCGTATCGCCACTCTGGACTACGAGCCAGTCGCTCTGCACGCAGTCGATAGCCAGCTCTTCGTCGTTCAAGACAATGCAGATGTTGATCGCTACGAAGTCTTGGCATTAAACGTAGCCCGCACCGGGTTGGTCTATGAGAGTGGTATCGGCCGATCAGAACAGCAACCGACGCAGTTCGCCGGCAGTGATGCTCGTTACTACATCGCAGCAGGTGGCACCGTCTTCTCCGGTATCAATCCTGGCTCGGCCACCGCGATGAGTGCTCCAAGCGAGGTCACCCGCCTGCTGGAAACTGACGCGGACGTAGTCTATGCCGTGAGCCCGACCAATTTGTGGCTTCTCAGTGGTTCCTCCGCTAGCATTGTCGAGCGTTCGACTGAGGTGCGCGGTGCGAAGGCTCTGGCCGCTGCAGGCGACTTTGTCTTCTTCCGCGATTTACTGGATGGCTCGACCGTCACTTGGTTCGCTCGCCTAGGCGGTGCCTCCGCGAGCGCTAATGCGCAGCCTTTGACCAACAGTGGCGGTGGTATCCTGACTTCGATTGCGGAAGCCGTGGTGATCGGTGATCATCTCTACGTGATCGGCGAAGCGACCAATGGTGCGGGTCTTTGGCATCTGGCTCCAGGTAGCGATGAGCTGGTGGCTGCGGCCACCTCGTTGGCCATCCCTGCAGGGCTCACCGTCTTGTCGGGCGATCGTCTCGCCTTTAACTACGGCAGCGCCTTCGCTCGCAATGGTCTGGCTGTGATCGATCCAGATAGCGATCCGCTCGTCCCGGTCGCCAGTGGCACCCTGCCTACCGACACGGGTAATATCGTCGACCTCTTTGCCTTCGAGGATGTGCTCGGCCACACCGGCACGACTTTCTTCTTCGCTGCCGAAAATGCGGCGGGTAACGAAGTTTCCTGGCAGGCCACTCTGACTGCGACCACTCTCAGCTTTGTCCCATTCAGCGCGGCCACTAGCACGCCGATCAACCCAGAAGAGTTCACCCTGTTCGCGGGTGAGATTTACTTCGTAGCCACCAGTAATCTGTTCGGTCGCGAGATCTATAGCTATAACGGAACCCAAGTCGCCCTTGCTGCCGATACTCGCCTAGGTGCCGCCGACAGTGATCCGGCAGACCTCAGTGTGATCGGTGGCAACCTCTACTTCACCGCAATCGCCCCTGACACAAATACCGAGGCTCGCGAGGTCTTCGTGCTGTCCAATGTCGACACCAGTCTCTTGCTCAATGCCCCTGGTGTGGACAATGCGCTCAGCTTCATCGCTCCCGATGGATTGAGCGTTCCGAGTGTCAGTATAACTCCGCAGATCGCTGGCGTCCTCACAATCACGTCCGTCGTGAATGGCGACGAGTTAATCATCCGCGTCCTACCGGGCGTCACGACCGCCGCCGATGTCGTCGACTACTTTTCTATTGGTGAGCCAGGTGAATCGACTGGCTGGAGCGTCAGCTTGGGCACGGATAGCGAAACAGATGCCACGGCCGATGGTTCAGGCATCCTGCTGGCGGGTGATTTTACCGTGACCGGGGGCGCACAGGCCGTCGATAGCACCCGCACGCTTTATCTGCCCGGAACCGCCGCCACCCTGATCCTCAGCGAACGCGTGATCGGAACGGATCCTTCGGCCCTTGAGAACTTGACCGTGGTTTGGGTCATCGGTAGTGCGGCAGACGCCACTTATAATAGCACGAACAACACGCTCACGCTGACCTTCGAGGATGGAACCACCACAGCGACCGCTCTGGCTCTAGCCATCGGCCAAGTGGGCGCTGAAGTCGCTGGTATCCCGTTCCGCGCAGCAGTCGTCGGCACTGGATCGGACACGCTGGCCGCCATCAACGGAACCTTTAGCATCGGCGTCAATCAAGTCGCTGCCACCGCAACCTTGACCATCGGAACGGGCACGATTCATGTGACGGCTGCTGTCGGCGGCATCGCCTGGAGTGGCTATATTTTCCGAGTGGTCGGCGCCTACACCGATGGTGGCGGCAATGCTCTGGATGCGACCACACCAGTCGCCATTGTCTTCGATAACCCCAACGATACCTACACAATTTACGCCCTGCCAAGTGTCGCCGAACTCAGCGACATCGCTGAGGCCATCAACGGCTTGGCCAACTTTGACGCGGCGGTGAATACGAGCATGTCGACTGCTGCGCTCGAAGCAGTCCTCGATCTAGGTGGTGTCCTAGTTGCCGATAACACCAGCGGAACCCGCACCATCACCTTCGATGACGCCATGTTCGTCCCTGTGGTCGGCCGCGAATACACCATCACCATCGGCACAGATGAGTTCACGGTCGAAGCCGCTGCCTCGGCCACCTCTCTGACCAACTTGGAAACGCTCGTTGCGGCCTTGGCTTCGGAAATCGATGCGGACGCAACTTACACTGCGACCAGTAATGGCACTCTAATCAGCATCACCGCTGGCGCACCCACGGCGGTCATCACTTTCAGCATCGAATCGATCGTGTTGACCGCCGGTGTCACGACTACCGTGGTCACTACCCCCGACCCTGACGTCCGCCGTATCACATTCGATGCTACCAACTTCACCGTGGTGAGTGGAGTGGAATACACGATTGATATCAACGGCACTAATTTCACCGAGCGAGCCAGTTCGACCGACCTGGCAACTTTAGTTGCAGCATGGGTTGCTGCGATTAGTGGCAGCAGTGACTATAGTGCCGAGATTAGCAGCGCAGGCACCACGGTGATCGATATTACCTCAGGCGCTTTGGGCCAGCCGATTGTAGTCCGTGAAGAAGGTAGCGATTTCAGCATCATCGCGACCGAGGTGACCGACGACTTTACGGTCACCGTGGTCACTGTCTCCGGCGCTGACACCCGCCGTATTACATTCGATGCTACCGACTTTACGGTGGTGAGCGGCGTCAAATACACGATTACCATCGACGGAACTGACTTCGAGGCACTTGCCAGTTCGACTGATCTGGAAACACTCGTCGCGGCCTTAGTCGCGGTCATTGATGCCGACGGAGGTTACAGTGCTGTGGTTAGCAGCGCAGGCACCACGGTGATCGATATTACCTCTGGAGCCCTCGCAGCGACGATTGTAGTCAGCGAAGAAACCAGCGGCGTCGAGCTGTCGGCCTTGATTCCAGACTCAGCCCTGACTTTGACTATCGGCGGCGAAACTTTGACGATTAACGCAGGTAACGACGAAATCGGCGTGGTCGTGCGCTTAGACGGTAGCGGTAGCGGCGCTGCATCGGCCAGCTTCGCAAGCAACATCCTGACGGTTGTCTATCGTGCGGGTGTCAGTAATCTCGCCGAATTGGTTGGCGCAATCAATGCGGTGACTGAGTTCTCTGCTTCCTCAACAGATGCCACCGTCATCGTCGACTTCACCGCGACCACTACCACGGCGGGCGGCGTCAACCCAGTCGCTGCCGTGACCACGATCACGCTGCTCGATGGCACTGTGCTGACCGTGACTTCGACCAATCCGAACAGCCATGAAGACTTTAGCGGGCTCGCCGCCAACATAGCCATGGGCGCGCCGGCTGGAGTCGCAGTGACTGTCTCCGCAGTGACCCTCACGCTAGTGGACGGTGAAACTGCGCTGGCGGCTCTCAACACCTTGCTGGCCGCTGAAAACTTGACTGCCGCCACCAACCGCCCTGCCGCCCAAGCCGCTCTGGCACTGATCACAAATCTGGGCGCAGATTACACCGCAGGTTCAGCCGCAGTGCCTGCGAGCGCGCAAGTTCGCGTGCCGGGCACGAACAACGACTTTACGATCGAAGCCTCGGCGCGGATCGCAAATCATATCGTGCGTTTCGAAGATGGCGGACCAGGGAGCGCAGTCAGCGTGCAGATTGTCGGCGGTATCATTGCGATCTCGATCGACTTCGGCTCTAGCACTGCCGCTGAGGTAGTCGCCGCGCTGAACGCTCCTTTCACTTATGCCACCGCGCTAGTCGGCGGCAGCGACGCCACGGCGGCGAGTGGTACGCTCAGTATTTTGGACAGCGTTCTCAACGTCTCCGTGGTCGCCAACGGCGTTGCCGCCAATGGCATCCGGATCGTGCTTGAAGGCGATGCGACCGCCACTGCACTCAGCGCCAACTGGGTCGGTGATGATGCGACCGGCACTAGCAATCGTACCCTCACGCTGACCTACATCCCCGATATCACGACTTTTGGAGAAATAATCGCCTTCCTCAATAGCTATACTGGTGCCAGCATCGGCCCCTCGGCCACCCCGACGGCTGTTAGCTTCCAAGCTGCTTTGGCCCCGGGAGGCACCGCTTCGGATGTGATCCTGAGCCTCGGAGCGGCGCTCCTCACCGAAACGGGTGCTTCCGTGGTGCATGATGGCAGCGGCGTGATCAACCCCGCAGCCGTCAGCGCCAGTGGCTTGCCAAGCCTGACCAACCCCAATTTGTTCAACCCGAATCAGCTCCTTGTGATTGATGGCATCCTCTACTTAGTCGGCGATTACTTCGAGCCGCTGGTGGGCACGACCGCTGGTGGAACTGATAGTGCGGCCGCAACGACCAATCTGATCTTGGGTGGTGAGAGCCTGACGATTCGCGCCTCCAGCGATGGTGCCGCCGCCTCCGATGGTAGTCGCTTCAATGGTGTCGAGGTTCGCATCACGGCTAACTCTGGTAACGGTGTTATCGTCCGCTACGATTCGGTAGCCAAACTGCTCACAGTGGCCTACCAGCCAGGAGTCTCCAGCTACCAAGCCCTGCTAGAGGCGGTCAATGCCTTGCCCAACTTCACGCTCACTTATGCGACATCCAACTTGGGTGAGGCTCCGTTGCCCTTGAATAACGTCCATCTCTGGCGTCAAACCGCTAGCGGATCGACTACCCTTGAGCGTGTCTTGCCGGCATCACTTCAACTGCAGGGTGAAGTCGCCTTGTCGCTGAGCAATGCGGGCCTCTTGATCGTCGATAGCGGAAATGGTATCCGACTTCTGGATACAGATGACGACACTCTGACCACTGTCCGCGCCGATGGCACCTTCACCAGCTTCGCCCTGATGGCTGACGAGCAGATCGCGTTGCTCGACAATGTCGGTCGCGCTCTCCGGCTGACCATTGATGGCGGCAGCCCGCTCGCCGCGGTCAAGGCGCAACCGTGGCTAGAGCTGACTCAAGCGACTGCCCATGATGATGCCCTCTATGTGGTCGATAATACCGGCCCTGAAGAAGTTCTCTACCGTGTCGATGGCTCCAGCGCCGAAAGCGTCCACTCAGTGACCTCGGGTCAACGCTTTGAGCAACTGATCTCGGTCGGTGACAAGTTCTACTTCACCACACGCAGCAGTTCTGGTGCGCTGGCCTTGTTCCACCTAAACACGACCACGACTGTGGCGACGGCAGTCATCCTGAGTGCAGGTCTCACTACGATCCCGACCACTTCTATTACTGGCTCCTTCCACTCCTTCGTCGCACTAGGTGAAAATATTCTCTTCGTCTACAGCGTGCCGGGTGCCAATCGCTTGGCTTCGATCCATACCGATACGCCGACAGTCGCCGCCCAGATTCGCGACATTGGTTCGGGCACGGTCTCGGAAATGACAGTCGTCGGCGATCAAGCCTACTTCCGCTTCGGCGGTGCCCGTGGCTTCTTCCTCTGGACGACTGACCTCACAGAGGCCGGCACTAAGCGTGCCACCAACCCTCGCAACTCCTCCATTCAGCAAGCAGCCGATCCTGCTCAGTTAGTCGCATTCAAGGGGCAGCTCTACTTCACCGCACCGATCAAGGATGCCGGCGACGTGATCTGGGTCTCGATCCCAGACGGTTCTGGCGCAAGCGTGATCGAGACTGCTCCGCTGATTGATCTGGTGGATTCCGTGGTGCCACCGCTCATCATCTCCGTGCTCAATGATGCGGGTGATGGTATCGTGACCGCAGCGGATGGCTCGGCGGATCGCACGGATGTGCTCTACTCCGCTGATACGCCCGATCAGGCACTGATCGATGTCACAGAAATCGTCCGTAGCTTCTTGGCCGCAGGCAAGACTCGCATCACCTTCGCACTCTCCTTGAACCTCGAAGCGAGCCTCATTCCTGAAGACGGCTTCACCATCGCCCGTGCCGATGTGGCCAATGGCTCACAGCTCCAAGTGGTCACCGGTTCGGTCGCCTCAGTCACGGGCTCGCTCTTTTCGGAAGAGGGGCGCCTGCTTCAATCCAATCAGCCCGTCATCGATCTGAGTCAGCTGCCTGCGGGCACTTACTTCCTGCGGGTCAATGGCCCATCGGATGCGATCGAACTCATCCAGCGTGGCACCGCTACGATTCAGCCAAGCGGCACTTCCCTCGGCAGCGCCAAGGACTACACCTACTTTATCCGCGAAAACCAACTCCGCCGCACCAACGGCTTCCTCGGGAAAACTAACTTCCTCGATCAGGTAGTCCGCTCGGGCCCCAATGCGATTGATATTATCGGTGGTGCCGATCTACGCTTGATCGGTGGCGCCGGTGATAGCTTCTACTTCACCCGCGTCGAGTCGAACGGCACCGATCCTGACCAAACCGTGCTCTGGGAAATCTCTGGGCAATTTGCCCAACGTGTCGGCGTGATTACCGGGGATGCCGAGCAGTGGGTTGCGGTCGGCGATACCATGATTTTCAATGTCGCGAGCATCCTCTATGCAGTCGAAGGCACTCAGTTGACGGAGCTACAGGATCACGACGATGCCACCATCAGCGGTCTGGCATCGGTGGCAGATCGCGCGGTTTACCTCGTGACTGAAGCCGCTGTCGTCGGTGCCTTCGGTCGCTGGCACGCCAGCGATGGCACCGTGGCTGGCACCGTGAGCCTCGATAACATCGAGGCGGGTGGCCAAGCAGCTGGCGACGTCGTCGCATCGGGTGGCTTCCTCTTCTATCTAGAGGAGAATGCGGGCGCTCTGACTCTCTGGCGCGCACAGCCCGGAGAGGGTCAAGCCTTCGGTGCCGAGCCGTTGAAAGTCGCTGCCTTGGCTGCGGTCGACGCGGTCGAATGGTCGATCCTCGGGGTCTCTAACTTCAATGTCCTCTTCACCGTCACCAACGCCGATGGCGAAGTCCAGTTGTGGATCAGCAACGGTAGCGGCGATGGCCTCCTCGGTGGTCAGCAGCCGGGCACGATCCAAATCGAAGCTGACCTCGGCGGCGAGGCTGCCTACGTCGGCGTATTCGATAACCGCATGTTCTTCGTAGTCGATGGCGCGGATACTCAATCGCTCTGGTCGACCCAAGGCACCTCTGCGTTGACCTTTGTCGTGGTCGCCGAACTACCGGGCGAAGCCCGTAGCCAAGTCGTCTGGAATGACGAAACTTATTTCATCGCTGGCCCGACCTTGAGTCCGCTCCTCTGGAAGTTGACCGATGACGGTGCCGAGTTCGTCAGCTTCTTGCCAGTGTTTGCCGATAAGTTGACCGCCGCTGGCGACGTCTTGGCCTTTACTGGACTCTTTATCACCGATCTGGAGACGGGCGATGCTCTCTTTGTGACCGATGGCACGGCGGAAGGTGTCCGCATGGTGGTCGAACTCTCACCGGTCAACCCAGGCCGCATCACCGACATCGCGATGACGGCGAACGGGATCGTCTTTATTGTTCAAAATAACGACGCCATCCTCGATGGATTCGTCGACTACAGCCTCTGGATCTCCAACGGCTTCCGCGACGGCACCTATCCGATCCTCAGCAGCAATGGCGGCACCCTGCCATTTGGCACCACTGGTAGCGAAGCTATCCGCCCTGAACTACTCAAAGTCGTCGGTGCCGTGGCCTTCTACGCCTTCGATGGTCGCATCATTGCCACCGATGGCACCGCCGACGGCACCCGTATCGTAAATCCTGTCGAAGATATTCAGCCACTGGAGTGGATCGAGAGCGACGGGCGCCTAGTCATCCTCGACCAAAATGGTCGCCTCTGGATGACTGAAGGCAACCTGGAGGGTCTGCCCTTCAGGATCGAAGTGAAAGCACCCGTTTCAGGCCGCTCGCACTCAGTCGGTGATGGCGACATCATCAACGGGGGTGAGGGCAACGACATCATCATCGGCAACGGGGATAACGACATGCTATTTGGCGGCGGCGGCACAAACTTCTTTATCGCCGAGCGTAAAGAAATCCGCGACTTGCAGCCGTTTGAGAATTTCACTCTGCCGCCCATCCAAGAGTTCAGCTTCCAGCAGCCACGCGCGACGGATACCGAGGTCTTGATACCCGATGTCAATTTGGCCGCAGCCATCGCCCGCGCCCTTGGCATCGCCGTGACAGTGGGCTTCGACGGTCGTCCAGTCATCCACGGTAAGATTATGGCCAGCCAATTGGCCACCCTCGCTGAATTGCAGGCACCTAATGCCGGCATCCAAAGCGTGGTCGGCCTCCAGTTTGCGCGTAACTTGAGCGTCTTGAATCTGAATGGTAACCGCATCGAGGATCTCTCCATCCTCGTGCCCGCTACCGACACTGTCTCGGGTGCCATCACTGGGCTGTCCAACTTGCGGGTCTTTAGTATGGATTACAACGGCGGCGGCATCCTCACCTTCAATGGTGCCGACGAGCCGGGCGCAGGCGAGTATGTTGACCTAGCCGGGCTGATCAGCGATATTCAAATGACGGTCACCTTCTGGTTCCGCACGGACAACTTCGGCCAGCCGATGGGCTTGTTCTCCATGGATAGCGGCTTCCAAGGTGCGGGCGGATTGGATCGCTCCATCTTCCTCGATGAGTCGGGTCGTATCGGTGCCTTCCTCTATAGCGGAGCCGATACCGGATATGAGGTCATCCGCAGCGCCGACGATACCAACTTCGCCAACGGCAAGTGGCATCACGTCGCCTACGTCTTCAGCTCCAATACTGATGTGGCTCAGCGCCTCTACGTTAACGGGGTCGAGGTCGCCGTAGGCACGGTCACTTCTTCCAGCATGTCGATCCAAGATGGCTTCAACCTCGGCTTTGCCCATGCCGTCGCGGGGGCCCCCGCCGGTGCCAGCATCCTTGCAGGCGGCATTCCAGAAACACCTGGCGAGGCCGCCTACTTCAAGGGCGACTTAGACGAACTGCGCATCTGGGACGCAGCCTTTACCGATGTATTGGTCAATGCCGATATGATCAGCGGCTACCCAGCTGAGCGCGTCACCCTCGTCGGCTACTGGAGCTTCGATCAAGCACCGGGCAGCTTCGTGATCGATCACAGCCTGTTCCGTCGCAACGGCGTCATGGGTGGTGGTAATATCGACCGCGCACCGGCCTTTAACTTCATGCAGCCAGACCCAGCCAACCGCTCGGCTCCAGGTCTGGCAGTATTCGCCAGCGTCGGTCCAGAGCGCACACTCTTCCAGACGATCATCCGCGATCTCGGACGTCTCAATGTCCCCGGCCCGCTAGAGAAGGTGAGCCTCGCTTACAACCGCATCGATGCGCTCAATCCGCTCAGCAACCTGCCGGACATGAACTTCATCAACCTCGAAGGTGTCGTCAATTCGCAGGATCCGATCCTCGGCCTTATCTTCGATCATACCGATCTGGACGAGCCGCAGACCCGCCTGTTTACGACCAAGGATGGCATCGTCATCGCAGTCGAAGGGGATCGCACTCTAGTCCTCAGCGCGGGCACTTGGGCATGGCGCCGCTTGACAGTGGGTGCCGGTGTGGATGGCGACGAGTCGTTCAACCTAGAAATCGACACGGCCACCGACGAACTGATCGTAACTGCCTTCGGCACCGAGCAACGTTTCGACTTAGCGGCCTTCGACCAGATCCTCTTCGACGGTGGCAATGGGAACGACTCACTCTCGATCACCGGAGCGTTCCCACTGGATCTGTATCTCTTCGGCGGTGCCGGTAACGATACGCTCCAAGGCGGCCAAGCGACCAATTACCTCTTCGGTGGCGCGGGTAATGATACCCTGAGCGCACAGGGTGGTGACAGCTTCCTCACCGGTGGCCAAGGCGACGACGCCTACCTCTTCTTCGATAACTGGGGCACCGCTCGGGTGAACGAAAATCCAAATGGCGGCAGTGACACGATCGACTTCTCGAACGTGACTGAGGATGAGAACGTGACTGATAATGATCTGGAGATCAATATCCGCAGCACTTCCCGCACCGCCGATGGCACAAATACCGTCGCCCACGAGGCCAACACCATCGAGCGCTTCGTCGGAGGTGCCGGTTCAAATGACATCGTCAACCTTCACCGTGAAGAGGGTGGCTTGCTTGAACTCGGCGACGACAGCCTCGTCTGGGATCGCGTCGCGATCACCCTCAGCGGCATCGAAAAGATCGACGTCCGCTTCGTCAACGATGAGGGCGACCGCACGGGTGTGGTTCGTATCCTCGCCGATCAAGATTACACCAATCGCGAGCTCCGGATCGAAGCACGCGGCATCGATATCCGGGCCTCGATCAAGGCCGAGGGCCTATCGCTACAAGCCACCAATATCATCGGCATCCGCCAAGACTTTGATCTCGAAACCGGCTTGGGCCGCTTGATCACCCTCGAAGCGGACCGCATGCGTATCGCCGCAGAAAATGGAGTGGGCGATGTCAACAGTCCGCTTTACGTCAAGGCCGGTGTGCTCGAAGCGCAGACGGAAGGGGCTGCCGGGATCTATCTGGTCGCCTTGAACGATGCCGTCATCGGGGATGTCCGCTTCGACACCATCGGCGCGACGACCGCTGGCCTCGCAACAGGCGCGGGTGGCAACATCCACTTGGTCAACTTGGCTGGCGTGCTCACCGTGAATCAAGCGATCCAAGCCACGGGTGGTCGCGTCGTCATCACCAGCGAACGCATGGAGGTTAACGCCGAAATCTCTAGCATCCGCGAGATCAGTGGGCAGCCACTCGCCCGTGGCACTCTGGTGCTACAGTCACTCTCGACCCGCAGCTCCATTGGTATGGCCACCACTGGCGGTCAGACGCTGCACTTCACTGCGACCGAGATCGGCCACTTCATGAACGGCTTCGACTCCTCCTCGCCCGCCAGCTTCATCTCCAACGGCCGCCTCGTCACGCTGCCCGCAGTCTCCGGCATCACCATCGGTCGGGCCGACGGTCGCCACGCGATCACGCTCGCGGAATTCACCTACACCGAAGAGTTCACCTTCCGCGCACCAGAGTCGGCGGGTCGCTTTGATATCATCGCTACCGTGATCCTTGCCCCGTCGATCGTCGATGGTCAAAATCCCTCACTCAACTTTCTCGGATAGTAACAGTCCTTTCTTATATAATGTAGTTGCTATCCTTATCCGTTTAACTTTTCTAATTCTAACCTTTTTTACTAACTTATGCCTTCCTTTTCACATCAAACTCATAACCGCTTTGCGGTTGAGGGATTGGAGTCCCGGATACTGCTTTCTGCGGTACCGATGGATGCCATGATGGAGGTCGAAGAAGCGCCCGATGTTTATGAAGTCCAGTATGTAGCGGCGGCGGAGCAAACTGCCGTGCCGAGTAGTGAGAGCCAGGACAGCCTCTGGGTGGGCGCCAGCGCTTTACAAGAAGGCAGTGCCGAGATCCCGGCCCTGCTCACGATCACCCCGGGCGGTGTTTTGGATGCTTCGGGTCAATGGCTGCAAGCCCTCGAAGCGGGCACCACGCTCGTGGCGACGGAAATTCACATTGCCGATGGCACGATTCTGGAATCCGTTTCTTTGCGAGCGGAGACCATCACTTTGGGTGCGGTCACTTGGTCGGGCGCGAGCCACCTCGATGCCACTGAGCTACAAGTGATCGGTGCACAAACCGCGCTTTCCGGAGCCAGCTTACTGCTGACTCCGAGCGCCGACGACGCGCCCATTTTCCTCGGAGTGGCGGTCGATGGGGTCGACTTTGGGCTAGACGAGCAAGCGCTCTCCCTGCTCTCGGCAGCGGAGCTGGACCATCTCACCATCGGTAGTGCCAGCGGCAGCCATTTGTTTTTCATCGATGGGCTAGAATTTGAGGGCGACCTAACGCTGCAAGCCTCCCAGGGGGTCGGTTCCTTTATGGTGTTGAGCGAGGTGCTCCACAGTGGAGGCACTTTGACCTATATCGGCACCGGCACTACCCAGTTCACCAGTGCGGATACGCTGCTAGAAGGCACCCCGCTGACAGTCGACGATAGCGTCGAACTAGTCTATGTTGCGCCGACCCCCGCTGCGGGAGGTAACCCAGCGACTCCGGGTAACCTGAACACCATCCGTATCGACACTACGCATAACGGCAATCCCGATGGTGCGGACATTACCATCGACGGCAGTATCCGCGGATCCGATGAGGGGGGGGGCGGCCATTTGATCTTAAACGCTGGTAGCAACGGTATCATCCGAATCACCGGGGATATCGGCACGGCCAAAGCGCTGGAAAGAATCACCATCGAGAACGCCGCGCAGGTCATCATTGAGGGCAATATTCAAGTCGAAGAATTTGTCATTGAAAGTGGCACTGGGGATGTGATCCTCGGCACCGGCGCGGCTAATTTTGTTAACATTGAAGGGCTCAACGCGAACACCGGTATCTTTACCACGCGCACAGCTAGTAACATAACCATCAACGGCGATTTTGAGATGGTGAATGGTGACGCCATTTTTGAAATCACGGGCGCTGCGGGCACTCGCCAGCTTTGGATCAAGGGTGAGGTCGATGTGGGTGACGGCAACCTCACTATCGAACGCGCCAACCGGGTCTTGATGTCCGACGATGTGGTCGTCTCCGGGGAGCTTTCCCAACTGGTCGGTTTTGATAATACTCGCTTCGAAGCGAATGTCAGCGCTGGTTCGATCACCCTAAACGCCATTAATCAGATTCGCTTTGAGGGAGACGTCCTCTTGCTCAGTGGTGATCTGACCTTGGTTACCAATAACATCGATTTCCGCGGCGGTAATGCAACCGTCGGCGGTGCCCTCGACCAAGCAGGGCTGTCTATCTCCGATGCCTTCTTCCGTCCCGCGACTGCCAGTGATGAGATGAACATTGGCTCGCCCCTTGGGGCCGGCAGTAACTTTACTTTCTCTGCCACCGATATTATCGCGCTAGAGAATGGCTGGAATTCGATCACTTTCGGTTATGATACCGGCTCGACGAATCTCGCCCGTATCGGTACCGCAACGTTCCTCGATGCGGTCATCGTCCATGCCGGCTCCATGCTCGTTAATGGCCCGTTAGGTGCCCGCAGCAGCCTGACCTTGGACGCGGCCACGGGTGATCTGGAATTCACTAACAGTGCCCTGGTCACGGTCGTGAATGAGCAGATCAGCAACGTCTGGCAGACCAGCTTCGTCGAGATGACAGCCGACCAAGGTGACATCCTTTTCAGCGACGGCGCCTCGACCCTGATCAGTAATTCAACTGACCTCGGCACCGAGACGCCTGCATCCACCATCACGATGACGGCGACCCTCGGCGATATTCGCGATCAGTCGGCGACTCCAGGCTTTCAACAGGCGCGCGATATCGACCTGACTGCGAGTGGTGACATTGTGCTCTACACCCGCACAGAAAACCTCTGGGCAGAATCCACCGTCGAGGGTGCGATTGAGATTTTTGAACTAGACGGCGTGCGCGCGCATTCGCTCGTGACTGCGGACGGCTTGATCGAGCTGGATACCGGTGGCCTGACTCAAGTGGATCTCGCCCAATCGAGCACCGACGATGCGAATAATACCATATTTGTTTCCGCGCTCGATTCGATTCTAGTCGGTGAAATCCTCGCTGGTGATCAAGGCGATGTTTCTTTGACCGCCCAAGGCTCCATCACTCGGATCTCGGGCTTGGCGGATGCAGATCATCGAATCGTGGCCGACCAGTTGACACTCTCGGCCGAGACCGGGATCGGTGAGATCGCTGCCCCGATTTTAATCCGGACGAATGGTCTCGATGGTGAAAACCTAAACGAGGGCAATATCCGTATCACCCATGATGGGCAGCGCGATGCCTTAACCGTCCGCTTGGAGAATTTTTCCTCAGTCGATGGCGACTTAGTCTCGCTCGATGTGCTCGATGCCAATGTGACTGTGACCAGCCTCTCCAACCAGAGCGACGGAGGTGTGTATTTAGATGTGGTGGGCGACTTTCTACTCACCGGAGCACTCGCTAGCGCGGGTGGCGCCGTGCGGGTGACGCCGAGTGGCACTGCAGATCTGGCCGCAGGTAGCTCGATCAGCTCCGATGGTGGTGATGTGGCTTTGACTGCGCAAGCGAGTCTCACCATGGCAGCCGATGCCCAAGTGGTCTCCAGTGGTGGCGAAATACTGCTGTCTACAGCCGCAGACTTATTACTCGGAACTGTCGATGCGCGCGACGATGCCTCGGCGCCTGGTCTCCAATCCGCATGGGGCGATGTCGCACTTATCGCCGGTGGCTGGCTGCGCGACCACACCGGCAGCAGCACCGTCAATGTGTACGCCGACGAACTGCACCTTTCAGCCCAAACTGGTATCGGTCAATTGCCCGACCAAGGCAGCGAGCAAACGATAGAACTCGATGCGAGTCTCGTAGCCGCAGAGCTCGGAACTAGTGGCGACATCGTTTTACACGCCATCGGCGACCTGACTACGGGTGTCCTACAGGCATTTACTTTTGATCAGCTCGATGTGAATGGGGCGATTCAGGCAGGTGCCTTGTCTGTCTCACCATTGGCTGGGATTTTGAATAATGATAGCGTCGGTGGCAACATCCTGCTTTCTGCGGTCGGTAGTCTCACGCTTAAAAGTAATGAGCTCGCGACCGACGCTTCCGCTGTGGCCACGGTCGCTGCCGGCAATGTGGTGCTCGTCGCCCAACAGCTGACGGTCGAAGATTCGATTTTGTCAAACGGGGGCTCTATCTCTGCCGATGTGGTCGATGCGATTACTTTGGAGGCTGAAGTCTCGGTCGCCACCAGTGGCGTCGGAACCATTGCACTCCGCTCCTCTGCCGATTCTATCGTGGCGGCTGCGGATAGTCGCTTGGTCACCGACGATACGGCGATCGTGCTCAGTGCGCAAAATAATATTGAGCTAGGGAGTGCCTCCGCTCTCGGGGGTGCCGTTGGTCTGACTGCGGTGACTGGTTCTGTGCGAGCCGCAGCGGGTGGGGCGGATTCTCGCACCGTGGTCGAGGCCGACACACTGGCGATCATCGCGGGTGGCGAAGTCGACGGGCCGCTTGCCAGCGCGGAGCGCTTCCGCGTATCGGTGAACACACTCAGCCTGACCGGTGGCACCGGCAGTGGTTATCGTATTGATAATGATCAGGACTTATTGATCGACACCACTAGCGCCAGCGCCGAGCTCTTTAATCGCTTCATGGTGGCCGGCTCATTAGCGCTGGCCGCCCAAAGTGACTTTGTAGCCAGTGGTGAGGGGCATATTGATCTAAATGTGCAGGGCGACTTGACGCTAGCAGGCACGCGTAACCTAAGCACCACTGGCGCGGGCAACATTGACTTGGCAGTGAGTGGTGGTTTGACCATGGCTGCGCTCGCCTTGATCAAAACTGAAAACGGTGCCATCGACGTGGCCGCGGGCGAAACAATCAGCGTGGCTCAGATCGCATCGACCGATGGCGACATTCGCATCGAAACTGAAAACGGTGCCATCATCGACAGCGACCCGACCGAGACGACGGTCGTCGATTTCTCGACCTTGGGGCAGCTCACACTGATCGCTGCCGATGGGATCGGCATCGAGTCGGGCCAGCGCGATACTCTTAGTGTCGCGATCGGAAGCCTGACCGCGACCACCGTGGACGGCGGCATTTTCGTAAGCTCTACAGATTCTTTTGTGATCAACGGTGTTTTGGCTAGCGGAACTCTGGCGCCCGTCATCATCACCTCGCAGGGATCGCTGACCATCGAGAATAGCGTCGATGCGACCGGCGATGTGATCCTGCGTGCCGACGTCAACTTGACTCAGGCTGAGGCCGGACTCATTGTTGCGGGTTCGAACATCGCTCTGCAAGCGGGAGCGGATATGACTCTTTTCCGGGTTCAGACGCCCGCTGCGGTGGCACTTGAAGTCACGGGCGCACTGACCGGCTACGCCGATCCTGCCCAAGCCGCGATCCAAGCCAATGCCTTACTTTTGAACGGTGTGGGCTCGGTCGGTACCCTTTCTCAAGCCCTGCTCACGAATGTCGAGCGTCTGGCTGGTTTGGTGACGGAAGGTGCGCTGGCCTTGGTCAATGAGAGCGATCTCACCATCGGCGCGGTGACCGTAGCATCGACGCTCGTGGGCACGGCCGATACGCTGCCACTGGCACCACGCGTTCAATCAGGCGATCGTTTGCTAGTCAACGGGACAGGGACTGGAATTTTCATCGAAGTGGACGGTAGCTTCACCACCGAGAGTGTGACCGACGCTTCGCTTGAAACCATGAGTGCACTGCCTGTCTTGGTCGCGAGCACTGCCGGCCAAATCTGGAACGGACGCTTCACCCTCGCCGGGGGAGTTGTCACCCTGCGTGCTGGGGATTCGGTCACTTTGGATGCCAGTGATACCTTCAGTACAGCCGATGGCTCGCTGCTGATTGAGAGCCTCGGCCAGTTTACTTTGGGCGATAGCAGCGTGCTCGATCGCGGAGCCGGCGATTTGATCGTCGACGCGGCGGGTAATATCCTCCTCGCAGGTCAAATCATAGGCGCAGGAGATGCCGCGCTTCTAAGTGGCGACGCGATTCTGGTAGGTGCCGGCAACAGTTTACAAGCGACGGATTTGATTTTGAGCAGTAACCAAGGCATTGCTTCGTCCAGCCAATCACTGGTAGCCGATGTCGATCGCCTAGCCGTTCGCACGGGCGCTTCGGGCGTCTTCCTGCAAAACAGCGGTGCGCTCTCGATTAGTAATCTTGGTTTCGGTCTCGTGTCGCTCGCTCCGGGAGGCATTGAAAATGCAGCTTTCTCGGGCTTCGCTGGTGGTGTCGTGGCGGCGCAGGGTGGGCAGATTGAAATTGATAGTCAGGGTGCTTTGACCATCGAACCGATAGCGGCATCCGTCGATGCACTGCCTGGCACCGATCTGGCCTTCTCGCTGATAGCGGATGAGGCGGGTTCAGCCGGAAATGGTATCAGTGTCTTTATCGTGCGTGGCGATCCGCCCGCGCCTGCGAATCCTGGGGATATACCAGAAATTTTCGATTACAGCTCAGAGGATCGCTCGCTGACTATCTATATGGAGGACGTCATCTACACAGTGGGTGAAATCGTCGATATTATCAATAATCATCCGGAATTCCCAGGTCAGGTCGTGCTCGCGGGTGGCCTTGTCGACGGTTCCACCGTCTTCAACCTACCTGCACTTGAGCTTTCCACTTTCGCCACAACTGTTGGTGGCAGCGAAGATGGGCTGCGCTCTGAGATCGCCGGTATTCTAGCCGAGGGTGCGGAACCAATTGCCTCCAGTGCACAACTGCTGGTGCCAGATAACTTTTTCACCATCCGCATCACCTCCGATACGCCGGGCGCGTCGATTAATAACGTCACCGTTCGCTTGCTCAATGAGGGGCCGCTTGAAGTCGCCGATGGAGGGCGCCTCAATCCGGGAACCAATGCCGCGCTGGTCGAATGGGATGGCAGCGATTTCCTCGATGTTTATGTTAACTTCGGTTTCACTACGGTCGGCACCGTCATCAATCGGATCAACGAGCAGGTCGGCATTCCGTTTAGCGCACAGCTGGGCGGCACCTTTGACACCGACTCCACCGAGGTCGTACTCGGCGATGCGCCCGTCCTGATGGAGTCTAATCTACGGGCCTCAGCCATCTTGCGTCCGATCGGGAGCAACAACGATTTCCAAGTGACTGCCAGCGACTCGGGGCCACTCTTCAATGGGATCAATTTTCTTTTCCTTGATGATGGCACCCTCCCAGTCGACGGGGCAGAGGCGATCTTTAACCCGATCACTAATTTGATGACGCTGCGGATCCAAAGCGGTGTCACCACGACTAGCCAAGTGATCAGCGCTCTCAATGCTCAGGGCACCTTTACCGCCACACTGGTGCCAGAGCTCAATAATCTGAATAGTGGAAACGGCCCCGTCCACGCGCAACGATTCTTGACTGTGGGCGGTGCGGTCGCTGTCCAAGCCAGCGCAGTCTTACGCATGGTCGGCGCGAATAATGATGTCACCCTGACCGCCAATGATCTGGGCGATGATTTTAATAATATCGAAATCCGCTTGGTGTCCAACACCGCTGCTTCACCGGGCTCGGTGGTGGTCAATTACGATAGCGCTCTCGAGCGTTTGACGCTGACTGTCAATCCGCTTTTTACATCCGCCGCGCAAGTAGTGGATGCAATCAATCAGGCGAACACCCCGTTTACGGCCACCTCTAATGGCTCCGGCACCTTCGCCATGGCTCAATACCCGCCGACTTCCGGTGGAACCGGCGCTGCCGCCCGCGCCGAAGTCATCGCGGCGGGCGCCAACAACGATTTTGAAATTATCGCCAACTCGGCTTCCACGGCACTGATCAACACCCGTGTCTTCCTGATCGACGATGCGAGTATCGATGACGGCACCGCGATCGCCACTTACCTGAGCGGCCCACGCCATTTGATCGTGCGGCTGCAAAGTGGTGTCACCACCGCTAACGATGTGTTGGCAGCGATCAATGCGGCTTCGATCCCGATGACTGCCGCCTTACTCAGCGGCAATGACGGCTCCGGTGTCTATCAAGTCGATGCCGCAGTCTTTGCGGGCGGAACCGACCCGATCTCTGCCACCAGCACAGTCGTCTTGCCATCCGGAGCAGTCGTTACCGTAGTCGCCGACGAGGGGGGCATCGCCGCCAACGGCATCCAAGTTGCTTTCGCCATCGATGCGTCTCTAGTTGCAAATTCTGCTGCGCTGGGCTGGTTCAAAATGGGCGGCAAGCGTATCCTGCAATTGCGCGTCGATAGCGCATCGACTGAACTTTCAGTGATCGCGGCAGCCTTGGCCGCCGACATATCGATCCCATTTACCCTGTCCGGTGACTTGTCCGCCTCAGTTGGCGATCTGGCACCGATGGCGGGTGCTTTCAATGAGGGCACTATCGCGCTGACCGCTGAGGGTGCCATTAGCCTACTCGGGCGCATCGATAGCCAGACTGGACGTGTGCTTCTGGTCTCGACTAATGGTGATTTGACTTTCGATTCCGAGACCGCCCGCATCGAGGCGATCGACGGAGTGGATCTTGATTTTGCTGGAAACTTTGCCAATCTGGCTTCGCTCGAAGCGCCCTTGATCCGCGTCTATGGGGAGTCGGGGCTCTCCATCACGACGGGCAGTCAAAGTCTCGTCTCGACCGAATCCGTCTATCTCCTTAGCGGGGGCGATCTTGCGATCAACGGTGCCGGTTTTGCAGTAGAGGATAGTTTCGTCCGTGATCAGTCCATTCGCTTAGTCGCGGAGAATGACCTCTTGATCGACGCTCCCGTTCGCGCGGTCGCCGCCAGCATCGATGCCGATGGCACGATCTTTACCGTCATCAAGTCTGAGGTGGATGGCGACGACAACCCTCTGTCCGTAGCCACGCCCGTTGCGATTGAAGAAAATGGCGGTAACTACACCGTCTATGTGCTGCCAGAGGTAGCCACCCACGCTAGCATCATCGACGCGATCAACGCTCTGGAGATCGACGAACTTTCAGTCTTCTTTGCCAACTTAGGTCGTCAAGATGGGGCGCTTGTGATTGGCGAACATACTTTCTTCATCACTTCGCTCACCGCCGCGGTGATTCAAAATGTGGCGATCACCTTCACCGATTCGGCCAATGCTCCCGTTGAGGCGAGTTTTGCTGGGACGACGCTCACCCTGCTTCTCGACGCAGCCGACGATGCCACGGTAGAAGATTTGCTACGGGCGCTCAATGGCTTGGGCGCATTTGCCGCCACCACGCCGACAATCGATATTTCGAGCTTCCTGCGCGGTGCAGCCGCCCGCGACTTCCAGAGTGACTATAGTATCGAGATCGTCGCCGATGCGGCGCAGGTGCCGCCAGTCGTCCTCGAAGAATCGGGCGATACCTTCACGCTGACCGCGCGGCCAGGCGTCGCGACACGGATGGATCTGCTCAACGCGTTGACCGCCAGCGGACTCTTCGCTGGTTCGGTGCCCGCGCTCGATGCGCGCCTCGAAATCGATGGCTTTACTTTCTTCCTCAATACCAGCGAGACTTTAACCAGCGTCAGTTTACAAGTCGGCTTCGTCGAAGAGGGAACGCTCGCAGCTACCTTCGACGAAGTGGCGGGCGCTCTGGAGATCACTCTGGATAATGTCGACGCCGCGTCGGGACAAGACCTGCGCGACGCGCTGGAAGCACTCGGCTTTATTGTCTTCTCGCTGGCCTCGGATCTGAGCGCAGCCATTGACACCGATGCAGCAGTCGCTGATCTCGACTTGATCGCCGCCGCAACGCGCACCGCTCCCTTAGCCTTAAATAGCCCGATCACAGTGACGCTGCCAGTGGCCTCCGAAGGTGTCTTTGCCGATGTGCTCTTTGAAGTCGAGGGCATGTTGATCGCGCTCAACTGGTTGGTGCCTGTGGTCGCTTCCGACTATACCATTGCCACTTTTGACGATAGTTTGAGCAGTTCTATCGTAGACGATGCCAGTAGTCCTGCCGCGACTCTCAGCTACGGTAGCCCTGGTGTTTTCGCTTCGACTATCTTGACCGTGGATGGTGTGGACATTGCCATCGCTGCCCGCTCGGCGGGTCTCATTTTGAGTGCGGGGAATGATCTGAACATTACTTCCAACGGACTACTTGGCGGCGGCACAGTCGATGCCGAAGCAGGCAACTTGCTAGTCATCGCCGGGACAGTCGAGGGCGGTAACATCGACTTGGTAGCGATTAATTCCGTGAGCCAGTCAGGCACGATTCAAGCGACCGGCACCGGCGCGATCAATGTGATCAGCCGCGAGGGTGCTATCTCGATGGCTGGTAGCGCAGCCACCACGAGTGTCAGTGGTCCTATTTTCTACCAAGCCGCGGGCTCCGTTGCCATCGTCTCCATCGCTTCGACCGATGCAGGCCGTATCGATGTGGTGACTGAGGCCGCCATTACGGACGCGTTGGTTAGTAATGCGCTGAACATATCTACCGATGGCTTTGTCGCTCTGAGCGCTCAAACCGGAATCGGAGCCGTCGGTGCAGCCGCGATCAACACCGCCTCGGGCTCGATTCAGTTGCGCAACTTTGGCACCGCCGGCGATATCGTGGTCGCTGAAGCGACTTCCGGCGAAACGCTCACCGTGCGCGAGTTGACTCAAAACGCAGCCAGTGGCTGGTCGATCCTAAGCGCTGCCCAAGGCGACGTCATCTTTACCGGCGCTGTGTTTCATCTTTCGGATGGTGCACTGCGCGTCCAAGCCACTGACTCTATTATCACCGAAAGCGATGCGCCGATCGTGCTCAACGGTGGCCTGCTCACTTTCCTCGCGGGCGATTCGATTGCCCTGAATGCGGATCTGGCCACTGGAGGTGGCGACGCTTGGTTGGCCGCCGCCAATGGCTCGCTGGCAATGTTGCCCGCGATCACACTTAATGCGGGCAGCGGTAACGTATTACTTCGAGCAGACCAGAATGTCACGGTAGCTCAAGTGCTCTCCTCCGAATCGGTTCGGGTCGAATCGACCAACGGCTCTATCTTACGAGCTGCTTTGAATCAACGCACCAACTTGCTGGCTTCCAGCTTGCAACTGCGTGCCGGTCTAAACGTGGGCAGCCTCGCCACGAGTGAGGGTGCTTTGATCACCGAGGTCGGCGTGATCAACGCCACCGCAGCGGACGGCGTGCTCGCTGTCCGCGAACTCGATGATCTCACCATCGGCCAAAGCTCTATCGCGATTAATTTTGCCCAAGCCTCACGCACCAGCAGCTCGGCTGATTTTGACGCCAGCCAGTGGTCGCAAAGCGGCAACGGTGATTCCGCTCTGCGCGTCGGAGGTTCGCTTACCGTCGAGTCCATCCCCAGCACTCTACCGACTGTGGCCGTCGCGGGTAACTTGCATGTCAATGTAGTGGGCGCGGTCACCGTGAATGGTGCGGTCGATCTCACCGATGGCTCGCTCCAGTGGCTCGCCGGTGGCAGCTTTAATTTGAATGCCGACCTCAATGTGGTAGGCGGTACCTTGCTCTTGCAAGCGGGGGCAGCATTCATCCAAGCCGCAGCCGCGGTGGTGACCGTTGATGACGCCAACGCCGTGATCGAGTCGGGCGCCGCTATGACGGTGGGTTCGATCAATCTCGGGTCTGGCGCTCTTGCCCTGACCGCATCGGGTGCCCTCGTCCAACTCAGCGATCAACTGATCGAGGCGTCCCAAATCAGACTGTCTGCCGGCGCTAACATCGCCAGCGCGGCAGACCCATTCACTTTTGAAACGGATCGTATCAGCGCCCTCGCCGGTGGCGCCATGTTCCTCGACTCCGCCAGCGCATTGGGCATCGATACGGTGGCCGCGATTGATGTCGATACCGTCACGCTGCTCGGCGCAATCGGAGTCGCCTACACCGCTGCCGCTCAAAGCGATCTGCGCACCACCGCCAATAACGGTGCCATCATCCTCTCACTCGATGCCGGTGATCTCACGCTCAACGGTGGCCTAGCTGGCAGCAACGGAAACACCGCTGTCTCGGCTCATGGTTCGGGTAATATTTTATTGAATACCCCCGGTCAGCTGGTGGCCAATGCCGACGTCCGTAGCGGAAGCGGCCACATTACCGTGCTCGCAGCCGGCGACGTCGTCTTCAATGCCAGCGCCGACATCGCGACGACCGCCGCCGCCACGCTTTCTATCCAGTCAGTCACTGGTGCCATTAGCATGGATGACAATACCCAGTTTATCACCGATAGCGGCGATATCGTCTTGCAGGCCGCTCAGGGAATCACTTTGGGAGGCATCCGCACCAGTGGCTCCGTAGCCTTGTTCGCCACTGCGGGATCGATCCTCGATGCGGGCGACACCTACCGTGATGTGATCGCAGGCGGCTTACTGCTCAATGCCGGTGCCGGGATCGGCACCAACACTAACCCCTTAGACATTTCTGTGACCACCGTCTCGGCGCGCGCAGCCAATGGCGGCATCTTCCTCAGTGAAAGCAACGATCTCACTGTCGGCGATGTGTCCGCCACTGTAGCACGAGTCGCGCAGTCCTCTCTAACAGTGAGCACGCCCATCGCCGCACAAAGTGATCTACGCACACTCGCTGGGAACGGTTCCATCATCGTCCAGTTGGCTGCCGGCAATCTGGTGCTGAATGATGGTACCGCACTGGCCGATGGCACTACGGTCGTCGCCAACGGCTCCGGTAACATACTACTCCAAACACTCTCTGGTAACTTCACCGCCAATGCCGACATCCTCTCCGCTGGAGGCGACATCTCTCTGCGCTCGACTGGCTCCATGCTGCTGAGCGATAATCTTTCTGTCACGACATCTGGTAGCGGCTCGCTCACCTTGATCGCCACGGCGGGCACCTTAACTCAAAATACCGGCGGCACTCTGACCGCAGCAGACGGCGATATCATCCTCGAAGCCAGCGGCTCCATCAGCATCGCTGGGATCGTGACCAATGCCAATGTCGGCATCGTTTCAACGGCTGGCTCACTCATCGATAATCAGTCGGCTCGCACCAATGTCCTTGCCGATTCTCTACAACTACGCGCAGCGCAGTCCATCGGCAGTGGCAGCAATCCTCTCGAAACTGAGGTGAATGCCCTCTCGGCCTTTGCTCAGGGTGGCGGCATCTTCCTCGCCGAGGTCGATGCCATCAGTGTGACCGCGACGGCCGCCCAAACCAGCGTGGTGCAGGCAAATAATTCCACTGAGCTGAAAACGCTGGCCTCCCTCTCCGGTCTGACCGCTGCCAGCAGCGGGGCAATCGTGCTGGTCAACGATTCCGGCAATATCACAGTCGCTGTCGATAATGCCATCACAGCACCCGTCAACGGGAATGTGCTTCTCAATGCAGCCGATGATTTAATCATCCAGTCAAATATCACTAGCGGTGCCGGTAACATCACTCTAGTCGCCGCCAACGATTTCACCCTGGCCGCCGACAGAACGGTCACCACTGGGGTTGCCGGTGAGATCCACGTCATCGCCGGGGGTGCGCTCGACGCCATCGCTAACTCTCGCTTTATCAACGGCACGGGTAATGTCCTACTCAGCGCTGCGGACGACATCACGCTCAGTGGTGTCCAGTCCACCGGTCGCGTCGCGATCACGAGCAGCGACGGCTCTATTCTCGCTGCCGGCTCAGATGCTTACGTTCGCGAAGTCATCGCTAGCCAACTCCTCCTGAGTGCCGCCAATGGAGCCATCGGCTCGGCAGTAATCGGCCAAACCTTGCAGACTCAAGTCGGGCGCATTGCCGCCGAATCTCTCAACGGAGTATACCTCACTAATGCAGCTGGCCTGCGGGTCGATGCAGTCACGGTGCCTTACCGCACCGTCAATGCCGACGGCAGCTTGGCCACATCAGCCTCTATCACCGAAGCAGGCGCCATCCTCGCAACCGCAGCCGACCGCGAGATCCGCCTGACGGTGGAGACCCAAAATTTAACGCTCGGCCTGCTCAGTGCGGAATCCGTCTACGTCAACGTGCTCGCCGGTTCGATCCTCGACGGAGACTACGCCGCCCTGCAAATCATCGCTACCAACGCCGAGCTAATCGCAGCCAGCTCCATCGGCACAGCCGGCAATGCCAAACTCAATACGCAAATCGAGAACCTGGCCGCCTCCGCCGGAACCTCGCTCGTCCTTTCCAATGACAGCGATCTGACGATCGGCACAGTCGGTGGCACCACCGGCCTCACAGCCAATAACGTCCTGCTGGTCGAAGCCGATGGCGCAATCAATCTCAACGAAGCCTTCACCTCTACCACAGGTAATGGCTTGCTCAACGCGCTTTCTGGAGATTTGTCTATCGAGGCGGTCGTCACTACCGGCACGCACCTGAGTCTGCTCGCAAGCGGCAGCGTCCTCCAGTCTGCCAACGTAATCGCCGGTAGCACCCTCGATCTCAACGCTGCCGCAGGTGCCTACACCATGGCCGATGGTGCCACCACCGCCGCAACGGGCAACTTACGCGGCGTCGCCAATACGTCCATCTTACTAGGTGGCATCACCGCCGCCAATATCCGCCTAGAGGCAGGCACATGGATCGACTCGGCTGGATCGAGCCACGTCGACCTGACCGCAGATACCGCCCAGTTGGTCGCCGCTAGCTTCATCGGGCAAGCCCAAGGCACCGCCAATGGCCCCTTGCAAACCAGCCTTGACTCGCTCGCCGCGACTGCCGGAACTGGCAGCCTCTACCTAGTCAACGATCAGTCACTCTCGGTCGCTACAGTCGCCGCCATCAACGTTAATCGCGTGCAGATCGACAATACCGCACCCGTGCAAACTGGCGCAGAGCTAACGGGCATTGTTGCCGATCAATTCGTCAAACTGGTCGCTGACGGTGACTTATCGATTCTCGCAGCACTCACGGCGGTCAATGAAGACCTCCTCTTGCAAGCACTCGCTGGCAATCTGACTCTGAGCGCCTCCGTCACATCGGGAGATAACGCCAGCATCTTAGCCAGTGCCGCGATCAACTTTACAAGCACCGGCACACTCGACGCCAGCGGCACCCTCGATATCCAAGCCAGCTCGGGTGCCATCACCATGACAGACGGAGCTTCCGCGCTCGCCACCGGTAATCTCCGCATGTTGGCTTCGGGCGACATTCGCTTGAGCAGTGTCACTGCCGCCAACGCCTACCTCAACGCAGGCGGCGCCCTCATCGATAATGGGGACACCGGAGTCGATCTCGTCGCCGATCAAGTCCAGTTAGTCGCTTCGGGTGCGATTGGCCAAGCCGCCGGAACCAACTTTGGCTTACTCGACATCACCGCCAGCTCGCTCGCAGTGCAGTCGGGTGGGGGCATCTTCATCGATAACAGCGCCGCGCTGGAGCTGACCTCTGTCGCGCCGATTGATGTGGTTCGCACCGGCTTGGATAGCTCCAGCACGACACAGCCCGGCATCTCCTTATCAGGCCTGGCTGCAGCGGGTGCCATCATCCTTACAGCAGAGGGCACTCTCAGTATCGATCAAGCGCTCGTCACCTCCGCTGCCGCTAATGTCCTCCTTGAAGCCCGCGCCGACACCAGCGATGTCAACATCAGCGCTGCCCTCACCAGTAATGGTGGCAATGTTTCTATCATTGCTGGCCGCGACCTCGCGCTCACCGGCACGGCCAATCTCAGAGTCACCGCAGCACCCGGCACCATCGACTTGCTCGCTCGCACCGGCAGGATCGATCAAGCTGCCGCCCTGATCATTCAAACCACCAATGCCAATATCGTGCTCGTGGCCGCCGTCGATGTGCGCCTCGGTAGCATCGAAGCGGGCAGTGGTTCCGTCGGCATCACCGCCACCACCGGTTCTATTTTAGATAATAAGGCGCGCACCGCCAACCTCCCCAATAACATCACCGCCAACGCCCTCAGCATGATCGCCGCAGGCGACATCGGCCGCGTCGGAGCAGGTCTCGACAACGCCATCGAGACACGGGTCAATGTGCTCGCCGCCACCAGCACCGTCGCTGGCTCCATCCACATTCGCGAGTTCGACAGCCTGTTGGTCGACACCGTCGCCGCCTTTAGCGTCAACCGCGTGGGCACCGATAATTTGACTGGCACCGCATCGTCCGCCATGCAGGCTCGCTCCGATGTGCGCGCCGCCGGCAGTGATGGCGCTGTCATCCTTCGCAGTATCGGCACGATGACGCTTAACGGCGGCCTCGCTGGCACGGGTGCCACCACCGCTGTGGCCGCCGCCGGTAGCGGCAATGTCTTAATCGAGGTGCTCGCCATTAATGGAGACATCCAAGCCAACGCTCAAGTGCTGGCCGATACAGGTAGTATCTCTCTGCTCGCTGGACGCGCCATCACCCTAGGCGGCAATGCCAACATCATCGTCGCCTCTGGCAGCGGCACCATCGACTTCAACGCGGCTCGCGGCAACATCACCCAAGCCGCTTCGCTTCGAGCGGAAACCGCAGGGGGCAACATTCTCTTCCGCGCCCGGGATAATATCCAGTTCGGCCTCGTCGATGCCCGCAATGAAGGTCAGCAGTCGACTTGGGGTCTTGTCGGTATGATCGCCTCGACCGGCTCCATCATCGATGCAAAGGCTCGCTCCGGCACAGCCGTTAATATTTTTGCTGCCGCCGCCAACCTCTCTGCAAGCAGCTCGATCGGGGTGCTTGGTTCAACGATCGATAATGCGATCGAGACAAACGTCCTCATTTTGGCTGCGGCCACCACAAGTAATGGTGCGATCAATATCCGTCAGTCCGCCGCCTTGACTGTCGATACAGTGGCCAGCTTCGCAGTCAACCGCGTCTCGGCCGACGCCACGGTCGGCGTCAGTAGCACCACTGTTGCCGCCCGCTCCGATCTCCGCACTGCGGGCAATGGAGCCATCGTGCTGCAAGTCACCACGGGTGATCTCACACTCAACGGCGGTCTCGCCGGTGTCGCAGCCAGCGAAGCAATCGTCGCCAGCGGCTCCGGTAGCATCCGTCTCGAAACCTTGTCGGGTTCGATCAACGCCAATGCAAATATCCTCTCCGGCACAGGCCACATCACTTTGGTAGCTTCCGCCGCCATCGACCTGAATGCGAATGTCGCTGTGGCCACCGCGACCGGCGGCAATGTGGCGCTCAGCGCACTCGCTGGTGCCTTAGCGATGGCCGACACTGCCAGCGTGCTCGCTTTGGGCGGGGTTGCTCGTCTTAGCACTGCGGATGATTTGACCCTAGCCAGTGTCTCTGCCAGCTCGGTCTCGCTGATCGCTTCCGGTGCAATCACCAGTGCGCTCGCCAGCGGCACCAACGTAACAGCCCAGAATCTACGCATCGCGGCATCCGGCTCCGTCGGTGAGAGCGCTCGCCCACTCACCACTTCAGTCGCGGATCTTTCTGCGCTGTCCTCGACCGGCTCCCTTTACATCACTGAGTCCAATGGGGTGACGGTGCGCGATGTCACCGTGTCCGTCGTCACTTTCAACGCGAACGGCACCACTTCCACCGTGACCGACGACGCTCAGTCGGACCTCATTACCTTGGCCGACGGAGACATCGTGCTCTTGGCGACTCTGGGCGACATCATCCTGCAAGACGGCTCCAACGGCGATGATATTGCAGTAAGCGCCGACGGCAGTGGCACCATTTCCATCGTGGCGGCAGCCGGCGCACTCATCGTCGAAGCCGATATTGTTTCGGGAACAGGTAGCATCACCTTGCAAGGCACCGAACTCCAGCTTGGCGCTGCCATTCGCACCGATGCCGCCATCAACCTTACCGCAACCGATGGCGGTATCTCTGTTCAGCCGGGTGCCTTAATCAGCACTGGCAACAACCCGCTGCATCTCACTACCACCCAGGGGATCGGCCAGACTGGCGCGGGTGCCCTGAATGTCGAAGCCTCGGCTTTGAGCATCAATAACACGGTGCAAGGCAGTGTCTTCGTCAACTTGCTAACTGCCGCCACCATTGAGGGTATCTCTATGGCCGGTCGCGGTGACCTCTATCTCAATCAGCTCGATTTCGACATGCAGCTCAATGGGCCGATCACCGTCGCGGATGGCCGTATCGCCCTGCAAACACGTCAAGACCTCACCGTCGCAGCCGATCTGAGCTCCGGGCGCGACATCCGCCTCAGTGGCGACACACTTTCGGTCGGTGCGGGTGTTTCCATCGTAGCGGCTGGCGACGTCCTCTTGCGCGCTCAAGGTGAGATCACTTTTGGCGCGGCCAGCAGTGTGGACGCCGGTGATTCGCTCTCCATCCGCTCAGGCGCCGACTTAAATATAGCTTCTTTGACCGCAGGCGATCGCATGGATCTCCGTGCCGCCGGGTCTATCTTCCGTATCGACGGAGAACTCACTGCGCCGTTCATGCGCTTGGTAGCAAACGGCGGCTCACTGGGCGCTGCTGCCGATGAATTGTTGCTCGCCGCAGGTCGCCTAGATGTGGCATCAGCCACTGGACTCCATCTGATTCAAGCGGGCGATGTCGCCATCGGCCGCGCCGGCCTCGCGTCGAGCGCCGACCTGGGCGACACCATCTCCTTAGTCGTCGAAAACGGCACCTTAACCTCCGCTCAAGGTGAAGTGCGCTTCGATGGTAGCGGCACACTACTGCTCGATGTCGACGGCGCGACAATTCTCGGTGCCGCTGTGATTGCGGTCGACGGTAATATTACAATCGATACCGACCAACTGAGTGTGACCGATGCCGCCAGCGGAGTCATTCTGCAGGCACGCGACGGTCGCATCACCATCACTTCAGTCTCCGGTATCGGGGCCAGTAGCGGTGCCGGTGCCCAAGTCGTCGTGGCAGCAGATGAGCTCACCGCAACCACCGATAGTGGCAGTATCAATCTAGTGCTTGACCAAGCGGCGGCGATCATCGGCGACGGGGTGCAAATTGGCAGCGGTAGCGGCACCCTCACAGTAGCCGTTAATACTGGTGCCTTAACCGTCAATGCGCCAATCCGCCAGATGGGTAGCGGTGCCATCGACCTTTCCATCCTCAACGGTAATCTTTGGATCAACGACATCATCCGGCAGAACTCCGGCGGCAGCCTGAGCGCGCGTGTCCATAGCGGCCACCTCACCATGGGTCTTGGCGGACGCGTTGAAACCACCACCGGTGCCATGAACCTACACGCCTTGTCCAACGTCTTGCTGAGCCGTGTGCAATCAACCAGCGGCTTCATCACGATCCGTAGCGATAACGAGTCCGTCCGCCGTGTCGCTAGCTTGCCCACCAGCTTCGCCAATATCATCTCCACGGCTCGCCCCACCGTGCTGGTGGATAATCAGGCTTTTCTCTCTGTCGATTCCAACTCAGTTCGAGTAAATACAATCACCCTGCCTCGCGGCGGAAGCCAATCACTCATCCTCGTTTCACTGATCTTCTAATGAGATCGCTTATACAGCTTCCTATCTTTCTCACCCTATTGGTTTTAATAGGGACGCATTCGCGTGCGTCGGCGGAGACGGTCGGTAGCGGCCAGCTTTTTACTTCTCTGATTGAAACCTCGGCGGGCATCATGGGTGCCGACCCAGATGGCCTCTGGCGCTCAACCGACGACGGAGCTATTTTTACCAGCGTCTACAGCGAGCCTGACGAACTTTACTTTGCGCTGGCCTCGGCTGGAAATATCGTGATCGCAGTCGGGGAGGATGGCTTGGTCGCGCGGTCGGACGACGGCGGGAATACTTGGTCGCAAGCGACTAGCCCCAGTTTGTTCGGCGACTTAGTTTCTGTCGCGACGGATGGCAACGGAGTTTGGCTAGCCACAGGTGATAACTTTGGCGCCCATCTGCTACGCAGTAGCGATGATGGCCTAACGTGGACGGAACTCACTGCTCCATCCGGCTCTGGCTTGCGCGCCATAGCCTGGCAAGCGAACACCGACTGGATCCTAGCCGGTGAGGGGGACAACTTCGACACCGGGATCATCTACCGCAGCACCGACGATGGCGATAGTTGGCAGTTGTTGGCCGAAGATCTGGCCGCACCGATCCATGCCTTAGCCATCAACGCTGACGGCGATGTGCTTGCAGTTGGAGAAGGCGGCTTGATCCTCAGCGGAACCCTCTCAACCGCGTTTTCAGCGCCGAGTGGCTATACTCGAGTGTCGGAGGATCTGTATGCTGCCATCGTGACCAGTTCTGGCAGCTTCCTCATAGGCGGCGAGTCAGGCACTTTGCTTACCTTCGATGGCAGCGTAGTGGAGGATATTTCGCTCGGCGGAGACCCCGATGTGACTGCGCTATTGCTCTTGCCCGACGACAACTTGCTCATCAGCGGTATCTACGAAGCCCCCGTGCCTCAAGAGCGAACCATCCCCTTTGCGCTCCTCATCAGCCGCGACGCTGTCAGCGGTGACTTCATTCTCACCGTCGCAGAAACACTCACGGATCGCAGCTACCGCATCGAGTCCTCCATCGATCTGCTTGATTGGCCGGAGGTGGTCGGCAGCGAACGCACCGGAAATGGGGGCGCTCAAATATGGACTTTTCCCGAAGCAGGCCCCCGCCTTTTCTGGCGCGCGGTTGAATTTTGAGCTTTATTTATTTTAATTTCACCATTAACTCCTCCACCACAACTAACTATTCACTCCAAAGCTTCAATTTTATGAAAAAACAAATTTCTCAACTCTCCCTCATCGGTGGCCTCACCCTTATTTCATCATCCGCGCTGCAAGCCCAATTCGTTCAGGCCAATGCCCAAGAAGCGGCTGGCTACGCGGTCTCGCTTGAGCAAGGCTTGACTGCCGTGCAAAGCGCAGCCGATTTTGCCATCGCCAACGCGCGCAAAGCGCAAACGCTCACTGCCGGCTATGACTTCGCCAACGTGGAAACAGCCAGCAGCGGTGCACGCCTCTTTGAAGGGGACATTGACCAAAGCGCCATGCACCTCAACTACGGTCACGCATTTGGCGACTTGATCGCTTCCGTGCAGGTCTCTCTGTTCGATTCTGAGGCTGAGAGCAAATATCGTGATGGCGGACTCACTGGCGATGTAGAGCTCGATTCCGATGGCTGGTTTGTCGCCTCTACGCTAGCTTACCAGTGGGGTGAGGTCAGCGCCGTTGTCATCGCAGGTCTAGGTAAGCTCAGCAACGATTCCACCCGCATCAGTGCGGCGATCGCAGCCCCTAAAACAGGCGATTTTGATACCGAGTTCTACACCCTAGGTATCAACGTCGATTATACCATCTACCAAGCGAATAATATTATCGTGACGCCCCGCATCGGCTTAAATTATACCAATGTGGAAGTCGATTCCTTTAGCGAAAGCATTGTAGGCCCCGTATTGGATCGCGGCGAACTCGACTCGATAGACCGCGATTGGTTCATCGGTTCCGTGGAAGTGCTCTTTGGTTGGGATGCCAGCGAAGCACTCACCCTCCATGCGGTTCTAGGCTGGCATTATGATTTCAATGCCGACGATGTGGAGCTAAGCGGCACTGACAGCGGCGTTGTTGCCGGTCAAATCGAGATTCCCGGTGTCGGTGAGAGCTATTTCAAGGGTGGACTCAGTGCCAACTACGCCATCAACGAGAACTGGTCGCTCGGTGCCACCACTAGCTTACTCTCAGGCGACGAACTCGACGGCTTCTCAATCGGAGCCAGCCTAGGCTACAGTTTTTAAATCCGGCCTTCGTCGTATTCAAAATATTCCAGCATGGTTTCGATCTCGGTATGATCGGCAAGTTGACTCTCTGTTTTACGTTGTAAGAGTGTTTCGCTAAGCTGATACTTCCAGCCAAGTTTCGGAACAAAATAATTACCAAATTCGCGAAGCACCCAGAGCGGAAAGTGGACTGTCTGGCGAGAGTAGGGTAGCACCGCTCTCGATGGCATGCGCAGCGATTAAACGGTCAAAGGGATCACTGTGTAGATCGGGTGTTTAGGAGCGCTCGCTTTATAGCCCCCATTCTTCTAATTAACCTGAATCTTTACGAGTTTTCCTTCGGCCACATCTTGCTTGAATTGTGCGTCCCAGCGCTTGGCGGAATAGTTGTCCAGCCATCTTGTAAATGCCTCAAAGTCAGACGAGCCCAAACTTTCAACTTCTTTTTCTGATTCAGCTAAACTCATAACACTGTGTTGATGACAATTATTCACTTAAGGTGATTTTGTTTAAACAGGCAAGGTCGGATATGCGACCCTGCGAGATCTATGGTGAAAGATGGCGTATCGGCTAAAAAAAACCAAAGCAAGCGACGCTCCGGACTGCGTATAGGGATAAAATTGAATCAAATGCGCTGCTTTTTGCGTGTGCGCCATGTCTTTGGGGTGCAACCGGCATGTCTGCGAAACCATTTGATGAAATGTGATGCATCGAAGAAATTAAGTTGAGCTGCAATTTCCTTGATCGATAGCTGTCCGGAGCGAAGCCAATCTTCGGCTGCTTTTATGCTGTGAACCTCGCTCCATTGCCGCGGCGTGAGCCCGGTAGCGGCTTTGAAGATACGATTGATTTGTGCCTTAGACAGACCAACCGCTTCCCTTAATTGCTCGTAATCGACGGTTCCAATACCTGGGTCTTGCCCGATTCGAGACATCATCATGGAGACGCGCGGGTCTATTGGAATTGGACTAGTTTCGCCTATGGATTCACGGGTTAAGTGCCAATGATAGAGCCACTCAGAAAATCGCAAACTACGCAGGCATTGGCGGTGCAACAAGTTGTCTGTAAATTCAGTCGAGCCTAGGCGAGACGTCGGTTCCTCCCTTTCGGGGGATGGAGCGTAGCGGAATCCCCCGAAAGGGAGGAGACCATTATGCAACAAAGGGAATTGAAGGCGTCTGACCAAGGCTGGAAGCTGAGGGTGCTAAATCCAAACACAGCACCAACAATGACCAGACACCAAAAACACAATACTCACACAGAAGACCCAATCAATGTTCTTCTTGAAAACGGCTTATCCGAAGGTTTGCCCCAAATCGCAGAGATGCTTATGAATACTGCGATGCTCATTGAGCGTAGCATTCATCTTCGAGCAGATCCATATGAACGTAGCGAAGGCCGCAACGGATATGCTAATGGGCTTAAAGACAGGAGCTTCCATAGCGCTGTCGGGCCGCTCGCACTGCGTGTACCCCAGACCCGAGATAGCGATGAACCTTATCGCCCTTCCATGCTCGAGACTGGTTCACGCTCGGATCGATCACTCAAAGTCGCCATCGCCGAGATGTACTTGCAAGGCGTCTCCACCAGGCGCGTGACCAAAGTGATGGAGAAGCTGTGCGGACTCGAAGTGAGCTCCACTCAAGTCTCCAGACTCACTGCTGAACTCGACGAGACTTTTAAACTCTGGCGCACACGACCATTGCCCGAGATCGCCCACCTTGTAATCGATGCTACTTACATCAAAGTTCGTATTGGCGGCTCCGTGCAGGACTGCGCAGTCTTCACCGCCATCGGCGTACGCCGGGACAATGGAAAGCGTATGATCCTCGGAGTGTCTACAGCCCTCTCTGAGGCCGAGGTGCATTGGCGCACCTTTTTAGTATCACTGAAAGAACGAGGAATCGGCATTCCTGAGTCAGTCACCTCAGATGCGCACGAAGGCATCAAAGCCGCCCTCAGAGCCGTCTTCCATGCAACGCCCTGGCAACGCTGCCAGTTCCATCTCCAGCAAAACGCACAGGCCTATGTGCCAAAGCTAGACATGCGCGAAGCTGTCGGTGCCGACATACGCACAGTCTTCAATGCCCCCAACCTTGCACACGCCGAGGCACAGCTTGATGCCATTATAGAAAAATATAGTAAGAGCGCTCCAGAATTAAGTGCTTGGATGCAAACCGCTATACCCGAGGGACTTCAAGTCTTCAATCTGCCCGAACACAAGAGAAGACGACTGCGCACCTCGAACGCATGCGAGACACTCAATACTCAGATCAAACGTCGAACAAAGGTAGCTGTCAGCGGCGATTTAAAAGTGGTGTAAAAGTGGCGGTTTGAAAGTGGCTATTCTTCTGCATTTTCTTCAAATAGGACTTCTCAAAAGATCTCTTCTTCCTTCTTTTTCTTAGTCTAATTCGGCGGTTCGTACTTCATGCTTCAGGCATGAGACGTCGCCGAAAAAGGAAGTGCCATCACTGCGGGGAGAACTTTGCGCCATCGCCGCAGAGTGCGTATAAACAGTGCTATTGCGGCGCAGTAGACTGCAAAAAAGCCAGTGTGCGCATGGCTAATAAACTCTGGGCAGCGAAGAACCCAGATTACCACAAGGGAGCCGAGGCGGTGCAGCGTGTGCAAGTCTGGCGCGCGGCCAACCCGGGGTATTGGCGACCCAAAGTGGGGCGCTTAGAGCCAGCCCCGTTACAAGAGGACTGTATGGCGCAAGTCGTTGACAATGAGCAGGAAAGTGCCGCCTTAAAGTATTTTGCGTTACAAGATGACTCAAACTCGCAAGCCGTTGTGCTTCTGGGGCTTATCTCTAACTTAACTGGAAGTGCGTTACAAGATGACATCGCTCAGACTTGCCGAGACTTGCACAAACAGGGGCGGCAGATCTTGGGCACTCGGCTCGGGGTTTTTGCCAATCACCACACCACTGAAAGTCATGCAAAAACATCTTCTCGACACCAAACACCTACGGCGCGTGCCGGCTCAATTTAGCTGGGTCGATCATCGCCTGATTCGTGAGCGCCGCCTGAGCGGGGTTCCTCCCTTCGGCTGGGCGCTTTACTTGTTCCTGCTCACCGTAGGCGATGAACAGGGTCTCAGCTACTACTCGGATACATCCATCTGTGGGCATCTGGACATCGCGCCGGAAAACCTGCGACTGGCACGCCTGGCCTTGCTCGGAGCCGCGCTGATCGCATGGGAAGCGCCGCTGTATCAAGTGCTCGAACTGGGTGAAGCAGCGCCAAGATCGGTAAAAAGACACTGCGAAGCATCAAGACCTGCCGAGGCGCAGACCCCGAGCACCGTCAGTGCCGAAGAGGGTCGAGCGGAGAGTCTGCGCCTAGCGCAAACGCTGTCTGAACTTCTGAAAGGAGGTGCTCAGTGATCGACTTCTCTCAATACACTCAGATGCAGCACCTGCACAAAGAATCTAAGCTGGGTGCCACTCAGATCGCCGAGCAGATGTCGCTGAACGTGAAAACGGTGATCCGGTGGCTAGCCCGTGAACGCTTCGAGGCGCGCCGTAACAAAGGCCGCTCCAGCAAGCTCGACCCACACAAGGCCAACATCCGCAGTTGGCTGGAGCAGCACGCCTACAGCGCACAGCAGATCTTCCAACGCCTCTGCGATGAGCACAGCTACACGGGCGGTTACACCATCGTCAAAACGTATGTGCGCAAAGTGCGCCCCCGCGCCGAAAAAGCCTATCTGAGCCTAGCCTTTGCGCCTGGCCAAAGTGCTCAGGTGGACTGGGGGCACTGCGGCACGGTTGCCGTGGGCAATACCCGCCGCGCCCTGAGCGTCTTCGTGATGGTGCTCAGCCACTCACGGCAAATGTATATCGAGTTCACGCTCTCGCAAAAACAGGAGCACTTCCTCGCCTGTCACGAGAACGCCTTTAAGTATTTTGGCGGCGTGCCCGAGTCCGTCATGGTCGACAATCTCAAGACCGCCGTGCTCGAGCACAAGCGAGGGGAAGTGCCCCGATGGAATCCTCGCTACGAGGACTTTGCCCGTGACTACGGCTTCGACATCGTCGCCTGCAATCCCCGCTCGCCGCAGGAGAAAGGCCGCGTCGAAAACGGCGTTGGTTACGTCAAAAAGAACTTCCTAGCTGGGTGTGATTTTAAGGACTTTTACCACATCGCTGCCGCCGCCAGTCGCTGGCTCGAGTTCACTGCTAATGCGCGCATCCACCGCGTCACCGGTGAAAAGCCCCACACCCTCTGGGAGAAAGAAAGGCCGTATCTGCAAGAGCTGCCAGTGAACGCCCCCAGCACCGCGATGCGAGTGCGCCTGCGAGCCACTTCCACCTTCCGCCTGTGCATAGAGACCAACCGCTACAGCGTGCCCGCTCAATACGCAGGGCACTACCTCGACGTCGATCTCAGCTCCGAGCAAATCGAAGTGTTCTACGAGCGCGAACTGGTGGCGAAACACCGCCGCGACTACGGACGCGGCGGCGACTTCGAGCACCCCGACCATCCCAAAGCCCTGCTCGCCAGTCGCCAGAACGCTCGCACCCATAAGCAGCTCCAGAGCTTCCTCCAGCTCGGTGAGCACGCCGAAATCTTCTACCGCAAACTACAGGAGCGCCGCCTGAACGCCCCCGTGCACCTGCGGAAAATCCTCGGCCTCGAAGGCACTTACACCCGCACTCAAATCGCCGAAGCCATCAGCGACGCGCACAAGGTCAGTGGCTACAGCAGCGAGTATATTATCAACCTACTCGGCCAGCGTGAGCGCCCTAGCAAAGAGCCTGGCCCGTTGCATTTGACCCGCCCCGGCGACCAACTCGACATCGAAACCCCCACCGCAGACCTGAGCATCTACGATGCCCCCGCAGACAACACAGACACGACAGAAACTGACAACAACGACACAGAGGACACCAAGCATGAAAACGAATAACCAGCACTCGCAAATCCAAAGTACCCTCGCCACGCTTAAGCTCCCATGGATGCATGAGCACTACGAAAGCCTCCACGCAGAAGCCCTCAAAAAGCAAACCACCGCTTTGGAATACCTCAGCGAACTCCTCCGAGGCGAAGCCGAAGCCCGTGCCGAACGCGCCGCCGAGCGTCGCATCAAAGCCGCCCGTCTGCCCGTCGCCAAAAACCTAGACAGCTTCAACTGGGGCTGGCCCCAAAGCATCGACCGCCCCCAGGTCGAACACCTCGCCAGCCTACGCTTCATTGAGCATAAACATAATGGCGTGCTCCTCGGACCCGTCGGCGTGGGCAAGACGCACCTTGCCACCGCCATCGCGCTCAAGGCCTGTCAAGCCGGATACAAAGTCCTCTACGCCAGCGCCATCGAGGCCATCAACGACCTGATCACTGCCCAAAAGCAAGGACACCTCAAGGTTGCTCTACGCAAATACACCCGTCCACATCTGCTCGTGCTCGACGAGATCGGCTACCTACCCATCGACAAAACAGGAGCCGACCTACTGTTCCAGATCATCAGCGCACGCTACGAACGAGGAGCGTTACTGCTCACCACCAACAAAGCCTACAAAGACTGGCCAGCCATCTTTGGCGGCGACAGCACACTGACCTCCGCAGTCCTCGACCGTCTTCTTCACCACTGCGAAACAGTCCTAATCAAAGGCTCAAGTTATCGCATGCGAAAAACAAAAGACCAGCCATAGCCCCGGCAGAAAAAAACTGCAAACACACGCCCTGCGGCGGAGGAACCTCCACTTTCCTCCGCCGCACTTGCCTAGGAATATCAAACCGCCCGTTTTAGACCCTTTTCACGCCGCCGCCCACAGTAGCTGGACTTTTTCCAAATACAGACTCGATTCTCAGGCTCGTTACTGCAATAATCATGGAAATCTCAGAAGAATGGGAAACTGGAAAAGCCTATCTCAAAACCTAAATAAACTAATCGTTAAAACGTAATAATAAAAAGCACTCTCAATCAGCTTGAACTAATTTACAGACAATTTTTTACGCGGCCGTTGTCAGGTGAAGGGTTCGCTCTAGGCGGTGCTTATTCTGATGCAGAAGTTAGCGAAGATAGTGGTCGTCGTTATGACGCAGACCTCGAAACATCCAGTATCTCCCTTGGGTATGTTCATGAGTTTGATGGTTTCAATGTAGGAATTTCAGTCAGCGCGGTTAACAGTGAATTTGATTCTGTCGGCACTGATACAAATCCAAATGTTCGTTTGGAATCTGAGGGTGACGGATGGATTGTTACAGTGGGTGCCTCAAAGAAGTGGGAGAAACTAGAAGTTGTCGCACTTGCGGGTTCGGGTGAGCTATCTTTTGATTCAAGTCGTGTGAACGGTAGCTTCAACGAAAAAGAATCTGATTACGATTCCAGCTTATTTTTCTTTTCGGTGAAGGCGCTTTATGAGGTTTACCAAAGTGACCGTGTTGAGGTTCGTCCATTCTTAGAATTGGGCTACGTGAGTATCGAAAACGATGGTTTTAAAGAAAGTAATTCACCAGATTTCGTAACGCTCGATGATTACGAAGATCAGAGGCCATACGCTGAGCTTGGCCTGAATCTTCAGTATGTAGGAAATGAAACTTTTCACCCTTATCTTAACTTGTCTGTCTGGCAGGACTTAGGTGACGACCAAGTCGAGATTGATGGAACTGATTCGGTGGCTTTGCCGTTTTCCATCGAAGTTCCTGATGCTGTTCAAACTTTGCTTAATGCAGAGTTAGGCTTCAGTATCAAAGTGACTGATAGCTTGAACTTGGGTGCCAATATCGGCTACTTCGCTGGGGACAACCTGTCCGGTTACAGTGGTGGGCTAAGCGCGGTATTCTCGTTCTAGCCGTATAAAATTTTATCGTTAGAGGAGGTGAAGCGTCACTTCACCTCCTTTTTTGTGTCCGGTGCTGAACCTAAAATCAGAATAGATCTATAAGTCGATGTATTGTAGACAGTTCCTTTAGTTGGGGAATTCACGCCTTATTCGCCAAAATGGCGACACCTCATATCCAGAATGAAGATTACCATCACAGATGAGAAGTCGATTCTCATAGTTTTAGATTTTTAAAGGCGATCAACCAATCAGGGTCGCTCTTTTTGCTTTGCTATTTAGGAATAAACGGGTTGTCTTTCCGCTGGAAATGGTGGCTCCAAGGGGTTACCAATGTCAAAGAAAATAGATTCATTTGCGTTCTCGACGAACCTCCCTCCGAGCGTTCTCCGCAGATAAAACCACTTTTTACAGTTTATGGACATTGCAATTGTCACGGGCGCTGAGACACCTCTCGGGCTTCGTCTTATTCAACGCTTGGTGCGCCAAGGTTATCGCGTTCACGGTATTGGGAATAATTTTTCCAAGGTTAACTTTGCTGACTCGCAATTTTTCGCTCATCCGGTCGATCTGACTGATCTCTCTGCCATCACTGCGGCCATGGGCAAAATCCTCGCAGAGGAAAAGTCACTCGACCTACTGATTCATGCGATCGATGTCACGCCGGGCGCTGCCTTTGAGAAACTGTCCGTTGGCAACCTTGAAGCTGTGCTCAAGATTGGGCTGCTCGGCCCTGTCATGCTGACGCGGCTTGCTTTGCCTAACTTGCTGCGCTTCCGCGGGCAGTTGATCAACGTCATCCCCGCCAACAAGAGCGGCACCCCCGCCAGCGCAGTCAACGCCCTGCTCGAAGGTGGCTTGCGCGAGATGAACCGCGCGCTCTTTGACAGTGCCCGCGACGCCGGCCTGCGCGTGTCGAATATCATACTGCGACAAAACCCCGAGCCCGATGCGCTCTCCGTCGAGAGCAGTGAGCAAACACATATTGACCTCGAAGACGTCGCCCGCGCGGTCGAGCACCTACTCAACCCCAATTTTGCCAATGTGCCTTCCGAGCTAGTGCTGCACCCGCGCTGCAGCGCACGTTCCGGCGGCGTCTTACCCGAAGTGCCGCTGCCGCTCGACCCCTACAGCGAAGTGGTGCTGCCGCCGCAGGCTTATTGCCCGCCCGAACAGCCCAAGATTCCGACTCAGGAAAAGGCTAAGATTGATCGCACCATTCCCTACACCGACGACGAAATGGAAGAGAAGATCACCGCCGCGATTGAAGACTTTGAAGCACACCCCGAGCGCTACGAACCTTCCGAGCGCAAGTCGCCACAGTCGCCGCAGCCGCCGCAGTCACCGCAGCCGCAAAGATCGAAAAAGCAGCAAAAATCGCAAAATCAACCTTCGCAACAGCGCGAGCCAAAATCGCCCAACCCACAAAATCAACGTAGCCAGTCTGACGATGGGGAAGAGGGCGGCAACCAGCGCCGCCGCGGACGCCGTCGTGGAGGACGCAATCGTAATCGTGAAAGCAACCGTGAAAGCAACCGCGACCGCGATCCCAACGCGCCATCACAAGACGGCCAACCCAAGCAAGAAGGCGGGCAGCCGCAGCCGCAGCCATCGTCTCAGTCGCCTCAGCCGAGTGAGTCAGCGCAAGGTCGCAAGCCCAAGCAAGGAGGGCAGCGAAAGGCAGAAGCTAAGCCTGAGTCGAAAGCTTCGATAATTGACGTAGTCCGGGAAAAACCTGTGAAAAAGGCAGCGGTTACGCCAAAAAGCCGAGAAAGTGCATCACAGCCAAATTCAGCCCAGAAGAAAACCGCTACTAGCAAAGCGCCTGCGAAGAAGGTCGCCAAAAAAGTGGCCAAGCCAGCCGACCAAGCGAAAAGCAGCATTGCCCCGAGAAAAACGGCGACTAAGAAAGCAGTCAAAGGCTCGACCAAGAAAGCAGTAAAGAAAAAGGCAGTGAAGCAAGTCACAAAGTAGCCGAATCGGTAACGATTTGGACGCATCTCATGGTTTTTGAGACTGCCTTCAAGCGGACACACCCACGACTCACAGCACCGCATCTATCGCGCGGATGGCCTCGCCGAAGCGTACGGTCTTGTCGCCGCTAAGCTCCACGTAGGGTAGCTGCAATGTATCTAGACTCTCTTTAAACTTCACTTGCAGCTCCGCGCGTGCCTGCGGGCTGTCGCGCTGGCCGGGGTCAGCTTGCCAGTCGATGCCGGCGGGCGTGCAGAGCAGATACAGCGTATAATCGCGCTTGAGAAATAACTCGTTCACATCGTCGCGCACCGCTCCGTAGTAGTGGTTGGCGTAGATAATCGAAGACAGTAGATTGGTATCGTGCAGCACAAACTGCGTTGCTTTGGAGAGGCCAGCGTCTTCGATGGATAGTTGCCCGTCGAAGATTGCAGCCAAATCTTTTTGTGTGAGTTCGCGATCCAGCAGGTGGACGTATTCACGGACATACTCAGGCGACCAAGGCTCACCATAGTAGCCGGAGAGTGCCTGTGTGAGGCTACTTTTCCCTGTGCATTCGGCACCTGTTATAACAATACGTTTCATAGCTGGATCGTAGGCGTGCGCCCGTTCACTTGGACTTGCCATTCGCGCCAGCCCTTGATCGCCAGCAGTATGAAAACTGCGAACAGCAGCACGCTCGGCCAGAGACCGGCGGAAATGAAGATCCCGGCGTATACGGAGTTACTGATAATCCAGAATAGCCAGGTCTCGATCTGCTTGCGCCCGAGCATCCATTGTGCCGAGAAGCCGCAGCAGGTAGCGAATGCGTCGAGGTAGGGCTGGTTGGCCGCGCCTGTGGAGGCCAGCAGGTAGCCGATGCCGACAGTGCCAAGTGCAATACAAGTCAGTACGATCCACAGATGCGCTCTGAGCGTGCGCGTCACCGAGCTGGCGACGCCGTCGTCTTGACGCGACCACTTCGTCCACCCGTAGATCGAGATACCGATGAACACGATGTTCATCCCCATGAAGGCGTGCAGCCCCGAGCGATAACTAATGTAAACGTAGCAGCTATAGCAGGTGATAAAAAACGCCCAAGCGGCGATCTTTTCTTTGATGCTCAGCCACACTCCAGTGATGCCAGCGACCATGCCCAGCCATTCATACCAGCGAGTGGCGGCAAGTTGTTCTAAAAAAGTACCCAAAGTTTAATCAGCATCATAAACGCATACACGTTCAAACTTAGCTTTATGATTCGCGAGGAAGGTTAGATGCTTGGGGTGAGCCTGATAAGCATCGTGGGCGGCCACGTCCTCGAGAATCACTGTCAGGCAATAGTCGTAGTTTTTGATCAATACGGGGCGATCCGCTACTTCAGCGGGGGTGCCGATTAAGACAGTTTTGGCATGTTCGATACTCTTTAGGCTCTCTAGTCCCATCCGGAATTCAGCCAATTCCGTACCATCGAGATTTTTATGGAGCCAGAAGAATACAGTGTGAACTAGCATGGTTTTGTGCGCAAGGGTTGGGGTGTGGGTGGTTTATAGAATGCCCTCAATAATCTGCCGCAGTTCGCGGTGGTCGCGGGCGACGGGCAGTTCGGGGCGCTCTGCAATCAGGCGCTCGGGCGGGCAATAGAGTGCGTGGTGATCCGCCACGTCGATCATTGAGAGATCGTTATAGGAATCGCCAGCGGCAAATGTGTCGAAGTTCAGCGCCTTGAATGCTTCGACCGCCTTACGCTTATGATCTTTTAGGCGCAGCGCGTAGTCGGCGATGCGGCCAGTCTCATCGATCACCAGATCGTGGCAGAAGAGAGTCGGGTGCCCCAACTTAGCCATCAGCGGCTCCGCGAATTGGCGAAAAGTGTCTGAAAGGATGACGAGGCGCGTCTGCGAGGTCACCCATTCCACAAACTCCTTCGCTCCGGGCATCGGATCAAGCGTGCCAATCACCTCTTCGATGTCGGCCAGTTTGAAGCCTTCTTTGTCGAGGATGTCGAGGCGGTAGCGCATCAGCACATCGTAGTCCGGCTCGTCGCGAGTCGTACGCTTAAGCGCTTCGATCCCGGTCTTTTCCGCAAACGCGATCCAAATCTCGGGGATCAGCACCCCCTCTAAGTCGAGACAAACGATATTCATGCGCCTAAAACCGCGAGAAACGGGTCTAGAGTCAATCCCTTAGTATTTTCAGCTTGATCTACAGTATCGATCCCGAGCGCGGCGTGCGGCTGGCGCGGGAGTGGATTGAGCAAAGCGAGGCAGATGAGGTTTTGCTGGCACGCGATGCACCGCGCTACTTTCCACTCGTTTTAAAAAATACCGCGCTCGATTTACCACCGAGTGCAATTTAATGTGCGGGGTAATTGTAGCCGAAATGTAGCCGAAATCGTAAGATTTTGGACGGGTAATCTTCGAGAGTTCGGACGTGTGCCAGATCTGGAGATAATTACTTGGCGGAGTGAACCGTAGCTAGGTTTTCAGATTCACAGTACACTCTTGCCAGTCAGTGGCTCTTTCGCCAAGTTGGCGACTTTTCTTTGTGGCGGGTGTCCTCTTTTAACCCGTCGCACGCGCTCAAATTTTTCCCAACGCAGTCAAAAGGTCTCATGATCTCATCCATTCTTAAGAAATTCTCTGGTCGTCACTATGGCAAATACCTCAAGCGGTGTCAGCCTATCATTGAGCGTATCAACGCCTACGAGCTCGAATACCAATCGCTCTCCGACGAGGAACTCCGCGCTAAAACCGCCGAGTTTATGAAGCGCAATCAGGAAGACGGCGAGAGCCTCGATGATCTGCTGCCCGAAGCCTTCGCCACCGTGAAAAGCGCCGCGCGCCGCATGTGCGGCAAGTCCTACGATGTGTGCGACCACCAGCTACCTTGGGAAATGGTGCACTACGATGTGCAATTTATCGGCGGTATCGCGCTCCATGAAAAGCGCATCGCGGAAATGGCGACCGGTGAGGGTAAGACCCTTGTCTCTACCTGCCCGCTTTATTTGAACGCGCTCACCGGGCGCAATTGCCAGCTGGTCACGGTCAACGACTACCTCGCACGCCGCGACTCCGAGTGGATGGGGCACATCTTCCGCTTCCTCGGGCTCACCGTTGGCTGTATTCAAAACAGCATGAATCCACAGGCGCGCCGCGAGATGTATGGTTGCAATATTACCTACGGCACCGCTTCTGAGTTCGGCTTCGACTACCTGCGCGACAATGGCATGACCAGCCGCAAGGAAGATCAAGTGCAGCGCGACCACTACTTCTGTATTATCGACGAAGTGGACTCCATCCTGGTCGACGAAGCCCGCACGCCGCTTATTATTTCCGGCCCCATGCAGGATGATAACCCGCTGCCCTTTAACGAGGTCAAGCCCATCATCCAGAACCTCTTTTCGGAACAACAGGCGTTTTGTAATCATCTCGTCGCCGAAGCCAAGAAGGTATTCGACAACGAAAGCGCCACCGAAGAAGAGCGCTACGCCGCTGTGGCCAGCATGTATCAGGTCAAGCTCGGCATGCCGAAGAATAAGCAGTTTCACCGATTAAACGAAGTGCCCAAGATCCGCCGCGCGGTGGATAAGTTCGATCTAGAGATGAACAGCGACTTTAATAAAGTGCAGCGCTACAAGCTCAAAGAAGAGCTCTTCTACGTGATCGACGAAAAGCAGCAACAAGCCGACCTCACCGAGCGCGGCCGCACGCTGATGAGCCCCGACGATCCCGACGCCTTCATGCTGCCCGACCTACCGACCCAGTTTATTGAAATCGATAAGAAGGATGCGCTCACCCCCGAGGAGAAGCAAAAAGCTAAGCTCGATGCCGAGACTCTTTTCCAAGTCACCAGCGAGCGCATTCACTGCATCAGCCAGTTGCTGCGCGCCTACAGCCTGTATGAGCGCGATAAGGAATACGTCGTCCAAGGCGGTAAGGTCAACATCGTCGACCAAAACACCGGCCGCGTCATGCCCGGTCGCCGCTGGTCAGACGGCCTCCACCAAGCCGTGGAAGCCAAAGAAAATTGCACGATCGAGAAGGAGACCAAGACCTACGCCACCGTCACCATTCAAAACTACTTCCGCATGTATGATAAGCTCGCTGGCATGACCGGTACCGCCGAGACCGAAGCCTCCGAGTTTAGCGAAATCTACGGGCTCGCCGTGATGGTCATCCCGACCAATCGCCCCAACGTGCGCGTCGATTTAAACGATGTCATCTTCAAGACGCGCCGCGAAAAGTTCAACGCCGTGATCGAGCAGATCCAAGAGGCCAACCAGAGGAGCCAGCCCGTGCTCGTCGGCACCGCTTCGGTCGAAGCCTCCGAGCTGCTCTCCCGTATGCTCAAGCGTAGCAATATTGTGCACAGCGTTTTGAATGCCAAGTTCCACGCGCAGGAAGCCGAGATCGTCGCCAATGCCGGTCAAAAAAGCTCTGTTACCATCGCTACTAATATGGCGGGTCGCGGTACCGACATTAAGCTAGGCAAAGGCGTCGCCGACCTCGGCGGGCTCTTCGTCATTGGCACCGAGCGTCACGAGTCTCGCCGGATCGACCGCCAGCTTCGAGGTCGTTGCGCACGTCAAGGCGACCCCGGTATGTCCAAGTTTTTCGTCTCGCTTGAAGACGATCTCATGCGTCTCTTTGCCAATGCGGGCCCCATCTCCCGCATCCTTGAAAAGTCGATGACCGAGGGCGAAGAGCTGGAGCACCCCGCGCTCAACTGGTCGATTGAAAACGCCCAGAAGAAGGTCGAGCAACAGAACTTCTCGATGCGTAAGCGCCTCCTCCAGTTTGACGACGTGCTTAATACGCAGCGCGAAGTTATCTACGGCCTGCGCAACGATGCTATTCATTCCGACACCCCGCGCGAGATCGTTTTCGAAATGATCGAAGAAGAACTCGAAGAGCGCCTCAACGTGCTCGACGCTGAAAAGACGAGCGGCAGCGAAGCCATGGATCGTTTCCTTGGCTGGCTCAACGCATACTTCCCCATCGCGCTCAAGGCCGAAGAAATCGAAGCCCTCAGTGCAGATGCACAGCACGAGTTTATCTTCGGCAAGATCAACGACGCCTATGATCAGCGCGAAGAGTTCGAAGATAAAGAAGCCCTCGTCGGCCTCGAACGTTACCTCGTCATTCGCTCGCTCGACCGTCGTTGGCAAGATCACCTCACCGAGATGGAAGAGCTTCGTCGTAGCGTCAATCTCCGGAGCTATGGCCAGAAAGATCCGCTCAACGAGTATAAGAGCGAGGCCTACACCTTCTTCCAAGAGTTGATGACCAATGTTCGCTCGGAGATTTGTAATTCTGTCTTCCGCAGCGCAACCAGCGCCGAAGCCTTCAATAACATGCTCGCCCGCATGTCCAAGGTCGCACAAGTCGCTGGCCCTGGCACGGGCAATGATCAGCAAGTCGGTGCCCTCGCCGGTGCGGCTGCGGCACAGCCACAAGCTGCTGCCGCACGGAAGCCAGTCGAGCTGCCCAAGGTCGAGCCGATTCGCCGTGAGCTGCCCAAGGTCGGGCGTAACGACACCGTGACTATCCGCAAAGGCCCCGAAGAAAAGACTCTCAAATTCAAAAAAGCTGAAGCCATGATCCAAAACGATGGTTGGGATCTTGTGCAGAAGTAATTTCGTAGCACAGGCATCCTGTCAGTGTCACCCATCGCTGAATACACATTTTTACATCGTAGCCGAAACTGTTAAATTTTGGAAATCCGTGCCTGCGAAGCGCAGTCCAAAAGCTTACGCTTTCGGCTACAATCAAAGCTACCATTTATGAAAACCATCCTCATCGCATTCCTCGCGGCGTTGCCGCTTTTTGTTTCCGCCGAGCCACTGCTCATTACAGCCAAGGTTCTGGATCGTGCTGACGATGGTAGGGCGATTCGCGAACTCTATGTTTATCCATCCGTTGTGCTAGAGCCAGGAGAGAAGGCTGCAATGCACATCGGCCCCGAGCTGCAGTTCCCCATTGGCACGCGGAAGGTGGACCTTGGCGACGGAGTCTCTAAAACGGAAACTATTTACGAACTCATCCCTGTCGGCTTCAGTTTCACTCTAAGCTACACGCTCAAAGATGGCATCGTCAGTTACACGGGTAAAGGCACATCAAAGATGTCGCTCGGCACCGCAGGTCAGACCTCAGAGACCGCCTCGAGGGACATCATCTTCTACGGAATAACCGAACTCGGCGGCCTAATCGAAGCACAACTCACCGGCCCCGACGGCAACGTAGAAGACTTCGCCTTCCACTTCGGCCCTGCGCCCGACGAAGAGTAATCGTGGGAGGCTCGAAACGAGTTTCTTGTGCCGCTACGATTAAGGTGCGTTCAATGTGTGTAGCGGATGCGGGAACCGCTTTCGAACGCGCCGCCCTTGTCAGATATGAATCCTAACGAAGACATTCCCGATCTCGATCCCTATGAGGATGAGTATTCGCCACATCTGCGACGGATTGAAAAAATTGCATACTTGTTTGATGCTCGCTTCGAAATCCCCGGCACGAAGATGCGTATCGGTTGGGATGGCTTGATCGGGTTAGTTCCGGGGGTCGGTGATACGCTGACACTCTTGCCGCAGCTCTATCTACTCTTCGAAGCGATCCGCCTTAAGTTGGGCACTAAGGCGATCCTGAAGATGCTGCTTAACATCTTGATCGACTGGCTAGTCGGCACCATTCCGGTCGTCGGTGATCTCTTTGACGTCGCCTTTAAGAGTAACTTGCGTAATGCGAAAATCGTGGCCGAAGCGATCCGCAAGAAACGCGCGGATGCATCCGCATAGTCCTTGGGTAGCGGCGTTCGTCCCGAACGCCATTTCGCATCCAAGGCGGAACCACTGGGACTGCGCTAACTCTGACTAATGGCGTCCGCATTCGGCAAGGGGATGAACGCCGCTACTTCTTATTCCGATAGCTACCCGGTTGTTTGCTTTTGGTGCGGCGCTTCATGAAGAGGGGCAGGAACTTGCCTTCGATATAATTAAAGGCGGCCTGCAGCCCTTCGGTTTCATAGACCACGCCGATCTCGGCTTCCATCAAGGTCGGCTCACCGAGTGAGGTGAGGAATTGATTAGACGTCATTTGGATAAAGACATCCGCACGCGATTTCGCGGGAATGTCTTTTTGCTTAAGTATCCACTCGCGCGCAAAGAGCGCCAAGACGGCGTCTCCGATCCAGGCTTTGGTGCGTTTTCCCTCTTCGCTCAATCTGCTTAGATCTTATCGACAATCTTATCGGCGAGGCCGTATGCGATCGCTTCGTCGGCGGTCATGTAGAAGTCGCGGTCGGTGTCTTTTTGAATCTTTTCCAATGACTGACCGGAAGACTCAGAGAGGATGAGATTAAGCTCATCGCGCAGGCGCTCCATCTCTTGGGCTTGGATGTGGATATCGACGGCGACGGCGATCATCTGGCCGGAAATGAGTGGTTGGTGGATGAGCACGCGGGAGTGCGGATAGAGGAAACGGTTGCCCTTATCGGCACCACAAAGGAGGATCGAGCCCATACTGGCGGCCATCCCGGTGACGACGACCTTGATCGGTGAGCTGATCAACTTCATGGTGTCATAAACCGCCATGCCGGCAGTGATGGAGCCGCCGGGGGTGTTGATGTAAAAGGTGATCTCCTTACCAGGAGCGTCCATCTCCAGATAGAGCAGCTTCTCGGTCACGTCGCGCGCGGACTTATCGGAGACTTCGCCCCAGAGGAAGACTTTACGCTCTTTGAGGAAGGTCTCTTGGATCTTGATGGATTTTTCTTCTTTGTCTTTCGACTTATCTTTATCGGCCATAGGAAAGTGTGGTTTGGTGTTTAAAGTAACTAGGAGAACACAGCTGGCGTAGGTTTCAAGCTGTGATTCGTAAAATGGGTTGATTGCGTGGCAGCTAAAGCAGTCGATCCTTGGTTTAACTGGGAACGACTGCTTTAGCTGCCGATGGAGTTTTCGCAGTTATTCAGCTTCGATCTTGTCGACACGTCGTTGGTGGCGTCCGCCTTCGAACTCGGCGTCGAGCCAGATGCCGACGATTTTGAGCGCGAGGGCTTCGGGCACAGGGCGTGCCCCCATGGCAATACAGTTGGCGTTGTTGTGTTCCTTCGTCATTTGCGCGGACCACTCATCCCAGCAGAGGCCGCAGCGGACGCCTTTGACCTTGTTGGCAACTATGGCTTCGCCGTTACCGGAGCCACCGAGCACGATGCCATAGTCGGCCTGGCCGGAAGCGACGGCTTCGGCCGCAGGGCGGATGAAATCAGGGTAGTCGCAGGACTCATCGGAGTCGCAGCCGCAGTCGATCACTTGGCAGCCGCGTTCCTTAAGCAAAGCGATGATGGGTGCTTTGAGGGGGAAGCCTGCGTGGTCGGTGCCGATGGAGACGGTAAGGGTTTTATCTGTCATGAAGTGGCAAGATTAAGCGGGTGATTTTGACTAGAGCAATACGGAATCCGCGAATTCTTGGTAGAACGATGGCGATAGCCATTGTGGCGTCGGGACTGAGCGAGCTGCCGAACACTGGCTGTCGCCCGCGTTCTACGAAGATGAGTGCGTCTGAGTTTGTAGGATGACGGCGATAGCCGTTGTGTGCGTCGGGACTGAGCGAGCTGCCAACATTGGCTGTCGCCCGCGTTCTACGAAGATGAGTGCGTCTGAGTTTGTAGGATGACGGCGATAGCCGTTGTGTGCGTCGGGACTGAGCGAGCTGTCAACACTGGCTGTCGCCCGCGTTCTACGAAGATGAGTGCGTCTGAGTTTGTAGGATGACGGCGATAGCCATTGTGGCGTCGGGACTGAGCGAGCTGCCGAACACTGGCTGTCGCCCGCGTTCTACGAAGATGAGTGCGTCTGAGTTTGTAGGATGACGGCGATAGCCGTTGTGTGCGTCGGGACTGAGCGAGCTGCCAACATTGGCTGTCGCCCGCGTTCTACGAAGATGAGTGCGTCTGAGTTTGTAGGATGACGGCGATAGTCGTTGTGTGCGTCGGGACTGAGCGAGCTGTCAACACTGGCTGTCGCCCGCGTTCTACTGTTCTAGGCTAGTTCGCGCAGTCGGGGGTGTCCACGCACGAGCTCGAAGAGCGCGATGGACACGCCGATTAACAACATGCCGATAATGGCGACGCTGGCTGGAGTGGACCGGCTTAGAATTGCGTAGCCGATGAAGGGTGCGAGGGTGCCGCGCAGGCCGGTCAGTGCCATATGGATACTCATGTAGGAGGCGGCCTTTTCTTCGGGCGAAATTTTGGTCACCCAGAGGCTCCAGAAGATTTTTCCGCCGCCGAAGGCGAGCCCCTGAAAAGCCATTGCGAGGCCGAGTATGTAGAGGTTGGTCGTGAAAAAGAAGAAGCCGATACTCGCGAGAAAGAACACGTTCAGCAGGTTACGCATGGTAACGAAGTGGATGCGGTCGAAGAAGCGCCCCCACATTTTGGTGCTGAGGATACGGGCGACGGCGGGCACCACGAGCATGAGCACGGCGATGGTGGTATTACTGGCGTTGACCCCATAGGCGGGGTTGGCGAGGTATTCGACACGAATAGGGAGCGCAATGAGATTGCCGAGGCCGAGTAGCATCCAACAGCCGAGAATGAAGCCGAAGAAACGGTCTTTCCAGATGAGGCTGAAATTCTGCCAAGGATTACCAACGTGCTCGCGGGAGAGCGGGCTACTGGGGATGCGTAGGCAGGCTGCGGCCGAGATGACTGCGGCCACTGTCATAATGACAAAAATCCAGTGATAAGCCTCGATCTTTAAGTCGAGTAGGCGTCCGCCGACCACCGCGAAGCCAATCGAGAAGAGTGCGGTCAGGATGAAGGGCCAAGTCATACGGCTACCTCGCTCGGCGCGGGTATAGTTCTCCGTATAGATTTGCAGCATGAGGGGGCCTTGCTGCACGGCGGCCACTTGGCTGATGACGACGAACAGCGTGAAGAAAAGGAGCGATTGCGCGAGGCTCGCGCCGATGAGCAGTAGGGCGGCGGCGGCAAAGACGAAGGCGCAACTCAGGCTCGGGCGGGCGCGGAGATTAGCCGCAATATATAGAGTGATCGGCGTGATCAGGAAACCAATCGGGCCGGCTCCCGCGATGAAGGCCTTATGCGTCTCACTGGCATCGAAGTAGCGGATGGCGATGACAAGGGCGAAAGTCATCCAGCCCGCTTCGAGGATCCCCAATAAGGGCGCGCGTAGAAGGTCGTTGCGATAGGTGGCGCGGGCGTGGCTCATGATTCGAACGTTGTCCATGCGAAGATCGAAGTTCAAGAAATCTGCTCTACTTACTCCACTCCAGCATGCGCTTGATCGGGGCGTAGGCTTTTTGGCGGATGTCTTCGGGCATCTCGATTTGTGGCGTCATGTCGCGCAGGCAGTCGCGCAGCTTTTCGATGGTGTTCATCTTCATGTAGCGGCAGTCGTTGCAGGCGCAGGTGTCGGTCGGGCCGGCGATGAAAGTCTTGTTCGGCACCTCACGCTGGAGGCGGTGGATCATGCCGGTCTCGGTCACGACGATGATTTGCTCGGCGTCGCAGTCGCGGCAGAAGCCGATCATCTTCTCGGTGCTGCAGACTTCGTCGGCATTGTCGCGCACGGTTTCGGTACACTCGGGGTGGGCGACCACGAGTGCATCGGGGAATTTCAGCTTGAGGCGTTCGATCGCTTGCTGGGTAAAGAGCACGTGTGCATAACACGAGCCTGGCCAGAGCTGCATCTCACGGCCGGTCTGCTTACTGACCCACTGGCCGAGGTTTTGATCGGGCACGAAGAGGATGTCGCGGTCAGCGGGCACCTTGCCCACGATCTTCATGGCGTTGCCGCTGGTGCAGATCACATCGGAGAGTGCTTTGACCCCAGCCGAGCAGTTAATATAAGCGACTACATAAACATTCGGGTTGGCCTCTTTATACGCGGCCAGCTTTTCGGCGGGGCAGGAGTCGGAGAGCGAACAGCCGGCGTTCATGTCGGGCAGGAGCACAGGTTTGTTCGGGTTTACGATCTTGGCTGTCTCGGCCATGAAGTGGACACCGCAGAAGACGATGCAGTCGGCGTCGGCTTCTTCGGCCTTGTAGGCGAGCCCGAGCGAGTCACCCACGTAGTCAGCCACGCGCTGGATGGCGTCGATCTGGTAGTTGTGTGCGAGGATCAGTGCGTTGCGCTCTTTTTTGAGGGCAAGGACTTCTTCTTGGATCGCAGTGAGTGGGTCTTCATTCCCGAGCTTGGGAGCAAAGACCATAGGTTCGTAGTTGAGTGTCGCAGTGGCCATGGCGTTGTGATTAAGCGAACGAAAGTCGGACGCATCTTATATGAAGTCAAGCAGGCGAATCGCTTGAGGAGCCTTCGATTGAACCGATGGGCATGAGGTAATTACCCTAGGCGGATTGACGCCTTTTTTACTTGAAGCAGAGGGGGTGCCGGTAGAGGGTCTTGTCTCCCTTATTGTATGTATCAAGAATCCTTATCTTACGAATTCATTTTGAACACTCCATCGAGTCCTAAATCTTAGCTATCAGCCGCATTTGAAGAAAAATCTTCGCTGCGGCCTTTTTTGCGCCCTTCACTTGTAATCACTACACATTTCAACACAGAACAAAAACTAACCAACTACATAACTATGAAAAAGAAACCTAACTCAAATATGCGCAAACATACTGCGCCGGAGCTGCCTCTTCTGGCATTCTTCTGTGGTGCGCTCGCACTCTCTTCCCCCCTCTTTGCAGGTAATATCGGCCCTGTCATTGTGGACGAATCTGAATGTCTGGTCGAAATCGATGGCGATGTCTTAGGCGACATGGATACGGATATAACGCTGGATGCCAATGGTGGTAACGCTGTCGCTTACGATTTTTCCGGGCAGGGTGCAGGGGCACCTGCTGATGCCTGTGCCATTGCGATTGATGGCGATGTCGAGCAAGACGGGCCGGATGCGCCAGTTCTCAGTGCGACCTTCGACCTGACTGCACAAGGCGGGGAGTCTGAAGCGACTTCAGACTCTGGCACGGCTAGAGCCAATTCGCAGGCCGATGTCTATGGAGTCGAAGCAATTGAAGGTGACTTCACTGGTTCGATCACTGGCGAGGCGACGGCAGGTGATGCCACGGCGCTTGGCTCGACCGATAGTCAAGCCTATGCCGATGCTTACGCTGAAGGCATCACGGCTTTTTTATTTAAGGGCTAGGAACGTGTAATGGTGCAGGATTGTTCTTTTTTGTTTGCAAACAGGCGTATTCTGAGTTGCGCTACCATGGATGATTCAAGCCACCGACTATGCTTTCAC